>JAEEGL010523955.1_pt1 | contig 10874 bp, 9 predicted proteins | sample 9134231 | NCBI WGS metagenome assembly JAEEGL01 (sample SAMN16246548, study PRJNA631951) | gut metagenome | biome: gut microbiome; feature: rumen; material: fiber-attached | host: Bos | place: Iran: Karaj | collected 2018-10
AAAACGTTGCCCTTCAGAACAGCAGTGTTTTCGTAGCCATTCTGGTCATTATATGGGTTATTGTGATAGTAGTGGAAGTGCTGCTCATCAAAAAGATCCTGGCCATAAAGAAGGTCGTGAACGACAACAGCGCATCTCAACCATCCCATTAGGCATATACTTCCCCCGGGGTTACGAGGCCCATGTGGTGCCAAGGAGCTCCACCTTCAAGAACTTCGGCATCCTTCAGGCCAACAGTTTTGGATCTTAACCCTGCTGCGGAGACCGAAGAAACAGAGGATCCTGTTAACGACCCATACACTCCCTGATCTCGTCAACTGTGGGCATCACTCTAAGCGCTCCTCTTCTCGTGGTTATGACGGAAGCCGCTGCATTAGCCCATGAGAGCATTTCACTTAAGTCATTCTCCTTCAGATCCTTAAGACCCTTTTCGCATATGAAATGAAGCACGATCCCGTTAAAGGTATCTCCCGCTCCGGTGGTCTCTATGGTGTTTTCCTGCAGATAGGGCTCTGACTTCACGCATATATACTGCTTCGAAGATATATCCCTGCGGTAGAAGGACATGCTTCCCTCTTTTCCCAGAGACAGATTGACAAGGGGAATATCAAATCTTTCGAATATCCATTCCACTCCCTTAGTAAAATCCTCTGTCCCGGTGAGCCACTGTATCTCATTATCGGAGATCTTTAATATATCGCAATAGGAAAGCCCCGTAAGGACCTGCTCCCTTGCTTCATCCATACTGTCCCACAAAGGCTCCCTGATATTTGGATCAAAGGATATCAAGGCTTTCGCGGAGACTGCGCAGTCAATGGCGTACCTGGTGGCTTCCCGCACCTTAGGATGGGTCATGGAAAGGGTTCCGAAATGAAAGATCCTTGAGTTCTCTATCATTTCAGCCCTGATCTCGGATTTATCAAGCATCATATCGGCACCGGGATTTCTGTAAAAGGAAAAATCACGGTCCCCGTCTTCAAAGGTCTTCACAAAGGCAAGTGTGGTACGGATCTCATCATCCATGACAAGTCCCTCCGTACCGATCCCAAGCTCAGTAAGAACACTGCGGAGCTCCTGTCCGAAGATGTCATTTCCCACCTTTCCTATGAACCCCACCTCGTGCCCGAATCTCTTCAGCATCGCCAGCACATTGCAGGGAGCTCCTCCGGGATTTGCTTCATATAGGGCATTTCCCTGTCCGCTCTTCCCGTTGTTTGTCATATCCATCAGCAGCTCGCCAAGTGCCACAACATCATATTTTTTCATTTTAAGATAATCCTCCCGGATCTTACCGCAGGTGCAACAGATACTCCCGGATCACTGACATAGGGGATAAGGGTTGCCTGAACCGCATGATAAAGATCAGGCTTTCCGGGCCATACAGTCCCCATCACTTTATTATCCCCGTCAAGCTGATGATACCATGAACCCAAGTCGTGGTCTATAACATGATCGTCAAGGTATTTCATGAACATCTTATAATCTTCCGCGGGGACACGTCCGGAGTCCTCCCCGGACAAGGGACAGTCCGGAGCCCTCATTACCCTGTCAAGGACCGCGGATGTATTGATCGCCTCACAAAGCGTCCAGTGCATCCTGTCCTGTACAACAGTCTTACCGTTCCAGTCAGTAGTATAACACAATCCCGGGTTTCCGTTAACGGACCAGGCATCCTCCACAGCCCGTTCATACAGGCTTAGGGCCGCTTTCAGATATTTTTTTACGGCCTCTTCTTTCATACTGCAGGCTGAAAGGGCCCACTGCACGATAAGTCTTGACCACTCGATCCCGTGGCCCGGGGTGGCACCGAAGGGTTTGAAGGGATCATCCGGCCTGTCCTCGTTAAGATAGAGGCAGGGTTCCCAGCTTTCATTAAAATGCTCCGGGATCCGCCAGTCATTTTCCTCTGCCCAGCCTATAACGTGATCGATGATCCTTTTTGCCCGCATCCTGTACTTCTCATCCGAAGCAACATCACTGGCGGCAAGAAAGGCTTCCACCGTATGCATGTTTGCGTTCAGTCCTCTGTATGGGGAAAGCTCCTTAAATTCCGTGTCCCAGGTGTCCGCGGACAGCCCCTCCTCCTCATTCCAGAAATATCTGTCATATACCTCAAGGGCCTCCTTCAAAAGCTCCTTCGCTCCCTCTCTTCCGGCAAGGACCGCACTGCTCGAAGCAAGGATCACAAAAGCATGGGCATAGCACTGCTTGCTTTCAAGGATACTCCCGTCAGGCCTTATCCCCGCGTACCAGCCTCCGTTTTTGTCATCAAAAAGCTCTGTCCTTAAGCCCCTTAAAGCCTCATCCGCAAGCTCCGCGCAATATCCGTATCCCAAAAGGGTACCTATGCTGTACACGTGAAGCATTCTGGACGTGATCCAGGTCTCCCGCGGTCTGTCCTTATCCGGAGTCCCGTCAGAACCCAGATAATATGAACCTCCCCCCGGCGAAGGAAAGTGCCTCCCGAACAAAAGCAGCTCCTCACGCTCATCCTTAAGGAAGGCTCTGTTTTCATCTGTATCAAGCGTGTATTTATTCATTTCTTATCTCCATTTCCGCTCTTTGTCCGGGCCGGGATCCCGGGGCTGTCAGTCCATACTATATAAGGCCCGACGCCGAAGCACCGGGCCTTTCCTGTAAGCTTTAATTACTTAAGAAGTGCCATACGATCCGGATCGTTCGCAAATACCTCTTTAGCATTATCCTTTGTTACCACAACGGGGTCAAGCTCATAAATCGGTACATCGATCTTTCCGTTGTTTGTGGATACATCTGTTGCCGGCATACCGTTTCCTGCCTGAAGAGAATTGATGATCTCAACAGTCTTTGCAACAAGATCCTGAGTGGGCTTTGCAACCGTGCAGTACTGCTTGCCCTGCCATACCCATTCAACGGATTCGTTCTCGGCATCAAGACCCGTTACTACAGGGATCTGCTGTCCGGCATCCTCACATGAAGTGATTATGGCTCTTCCGATACCGTCGTTGGGTGAAAGGACACCGTCGATCTCCTTGTCGCTGTAATTTCCTGCGAGAAGTGAATCCATACGCTTCTGGGCTTTTGAATTATCCCAGTCCTCTGTAGCACACTGGGTAAAATCAGTCTGTCCGGATACGATCACGATATTGCCTGCATCGATCTCAGGCTGAAGCACTGACATAGCTCCCTTAAAGAAATTAGGTGCATTGGGGTCAGCGGGGCCACCGCCGAAAAGCTCTACGTTGTAGGGGCCTTCACCCTTCTTTTCCTTAAGTCCGTCAAGAAGTGCCTGTCCCTGCATAACACCTGTGCGAACGCTTCCGAACTGGACCACACCGTCAACTGCTTCGGTATTCTCTATCAGTCTGTCATATCCGATAACGTAAACGCCTGCAGCCTTTGCCTGCTCAAGAACGCTTCCCAGCTGTGTTCCGTCGATAGGTCCCACTACGATGGCCTTTGCTCCGTTTTCGATCATCGATTCGATCTGCTGCTGCTGCTGGGGAACCTTCTGATCAGCTGCCTGAACTATAGGATTGTATCCTGCTTCCGTAAGCTGTTCCGTGAACATTGTCTCGGCTTCTTTCCAGTTCTGTGTTCCAAGCCAGGGTAATGAGATACCGATGGTAGCTCCTGCTTCAAACCCTGCTCCCGCAGGCGCAGCTTCAGAAGTATCCTGAGCGTTGTCAGTCTTGGCATCAGCGGAAGTATCAGCCGCAGCTTCATTAGCTGCAGGGGCCTCTGCCGGTGCGGAACCCTCCCGTGCCGAACCGCAAGCTGAAAGTGCGGTCATTGCAAGTGTCGCCGAGAGTATCAGCGTTAAAACTTTTTTCCTGTACATAGTAATTCCTCCTGTAATAAATCCTTCCTGTAATAAATACATTGTTATATTAAGGCCGGATGGCAGCGCTACCAAACCGGATACCTTTCTGTCAGCCCTTCTTTGAAGCTCTGCCGGTTCTTTTGTTATATACATCAAAGGTCACGGCAAGAAGGAGAACCAGTCCTTTTATCACCTGTGTCTTGTCGGCACCGACACCCATGAGCATAAGTCCGTTATTGAGGACTGCCATGACCATACCACCCACCATGGTAGCAAGTATGGATCCAACGCCGCCGGAGACCGCAGCTCCCCCGATAAATACCGATGCTATGGCATCCATTTCCCAGGAATTGCCGTCTGCAGGGCCTGCCGCAGTGGAACGTCCCACAAAGAGGATCCCTGCCACAGCTGCCAGCATGGACATGTTCATCATGGTGAAGAAATATGTTCTGCTCACATTTACACCGGAAAGTGCAGCTGCACTCTTATTACCTCCCACCGCATATACGTGGCGGCCGAACTTGGTTTTCTCCGTGATGGTGTGATATACGATCACGAGAACAAGAAGTATCAGACCGGGGATTGGGAAGGATGTTCCCTCACGTCCTGTACCGTAGAGCCAGGTAAAATACCCGATCACTGCGGATATGAGCAGTATCCTGACAACCACCGCCCAAAGCGGGGCTTTCTCACCCGAAACATCCGATGACTGTCTGTATTTCCTCATCTCAAAGAATATACATACCGCTATGCCGATCACTCCGAGAAGGAGCGTGGAATTGTTCATTCCTGTAAACTTGGGACCCCATTCCGGCATATAACCGGCTCCGAAAAATCTGAGTTCTTCCGGTGCAGGTACGGAGATCGATCTTGATATCCAGATGACCGCTCCGCGGAACATCATCATGCTTCCGAGGGTGGTTATGAATCCCGGTATGCCAAGCTTTGCAAGAAAGAACCCGTTCCAGGCTCCCACAAGAGCTCCGATCACAAGGGCGATGAGCACTGCTATATACCAGGGAAGGTTGAGATCATGAGAAGCCTTTGCCATTACCATCCCGGTAAAACCTGCCACGCTTCCCACGGACAGGTCGATCTGACCTATAACTATGACCATAAGCATACCAAGGGCCAGTATCAGCACGTATGCATTACCCGAAAGAAGATTCTGGAAATTGGAAGGAGTAAGCATCCTGCCGCCTGAGATTATATTGAAGATTATAATAAGAGCCGCGAGGGCAAGTACCATTGTATACTGGCGAAGATCAGCGCCAAGAACCTGTTTTAACTGTTTCATTATCATCATTCCTTTCCGTATGTTTTACGATCATGCTGATGTGACTGTCATTCTCTTCATCAGAGATTCCTGATCAGCCTCACTTGCCATCATTTCTCCCGTTATTCTTCCCTCAAAGATCGTATATATCCTGTCTGCCACACCAAGCAGTTCCGGAAGCTCCGAAGAGACCATTATCACTGCTTTTTTGTGTGCGGCAAGATCATGTATGATCTTGTATATTTCGTACTTGGCACCCACATCTATTCCCCGGGTCGGCTCATCCAGTATCAGTACGTCGGGCTCGGTGAACAGCCATTTTGAAAGTACCACCTTCTGCTGATTGCCTCCCGACAGTGTGTTCACTCCGACACCAATGTTCGAGCACTTGATATTCATGGCTTTTCTGTACTCTTCCGCCGCCTTCTGCTCTTTCAGCTTATCCAGGAGCCCCTTTGAAGTGATCTTGTCAAGATCAGCCGCCACCACCGTTTTCCTTATGGAATCCAGAAGATTAAGTCCCAGACTCTTCCGGTCTTCGGGAACATAGGCAATGCCGCTCTTTATGGCGGATTCGACGGATGTAAGGACTACTTCCTTTCCCCTGATCTTTATTGTCCCGCTCTTAAATATCCCGTAGTTGCGGCCAAAGATCGATCTCATGAGCTCTGTTCTTCCGGCTCCCATCAGCCCCGCAAATCCCACAATCTCACCTTCTCTTACGTAGAAGGATGAATTCTTACACACCATCCGGCCTTCGACCTCAGGATCCTCAACGCACCAGTCCGATACTTCAAAGATCGTTTCTCCCGGATTGGATCTATGCTCCGGATATCTGTTGTCTATGGAGCGTCCCACCATGGATCTGATTATCTTATCCTCATCCACCTGTCCGGCGACAACCTCGTAACTCTCAACCGTCCTGCCGTCCCTGATGACTGTTACCGCATCGGAAATGGCTGCGATCTCGTTGAGCTTATGGGATATCATGATGCATGTGATGCCGCTCTTTTTAAGGGTTCTCATAAGCTCCAGAAGGTTTGCGGAGTCATCTTCATTTAATGCGGAGGTGGGCTCATCCAGGATCAAAAGCGTCACGTTTTTGGATAAAGCCTTCGCAATCTCAACCAGCTGCTGCTGCCCCACTCCGAGATGTTTGATCAGGGTATCGGGATCTATCGAAAGCCCCACCTTTTCAAGAAGAGCAACGGTGCGCTTTCTCTCCTCGTTCCAGTCGATGAGCTTTCCGTTGGTGATCTCGTTTCCCATGAAAATATTTTCCGTAACGGAGAGTTCGGGGATCATGGTCAGTTCCTGATGGATAATAACTATCCCTGCACGTTCGGATTCCTTGATGTTCTTAAACCTGGTCTCCTTTCCTTCAAACAGGATCTGTCCGTCATATGTTCCGTAGGGATATACTCCCGAAAGCACCTTCATAAGCGTCGATTTACCGGCTCCGTTTTCTCCGCATATGGAATGTATGGAACCCCTGGCAACCTTCAGCGTTACCTGATCAAGTGCTTTTACACCCGGGAACTCCTTTGTTATTTCCCTCATCTCGAGGATCAAAGGGTTTTCACTCATTTTTCTTATTCGCCTCCTTTACCCGCTGTTGATGTCAGATAGTCACTGGGTCTCGTTAATACCTTGTCCGTAGCTATGGCTGCGGCCCCGTACAATGTGGGATCGATGGGCAGGGCCGAAAATTTGATCTCCACCTCGGAAAACAGTTCCGGGATAGTTCTTTTTGCAACGGTCTCCCTGATGATCGGCAGGAGGATATCTCCGGCCTGTGCAAGAACATCTCCGATAACTATGATGTCCGGATTGTATGCATTGATAAGGGTGACACAGCCGTATGCGATATACTTCGCAACCTGCTTCATGAGCTTCAACGCATCTTCGTTCTTGTTCCTTGCTGCATTGAATATCAGATTGTAATCATCTGTCCTCGTGTGGGTATTGTTATCAAAGATCTCCGGGAACTCCTGTTTAGCCCGCTGCAGTATCACAGGAGTCGAGCAGTATAGCTCCAGGCATCCGTAATTACCGCACTCACATCTCGGTCCGTTTATATCAACACTTATGTGACCGATCTCACTTGCCGTTCCCTGCATTCCGAGAAGCAGCCTGCTGTCCATCACTATCCCGGATCCCACGCCTTCGCCCATGAGCATGTAGGCAAGGCATGTGATGGGCTTTTTATGCTCACCGAACCACCACTCCGCCATTGCTCCGGCATTTGCATCCTGTTCGATGAAGAACGGTATATTGAACTCGTCCCTGAACTCTTTTTCAAAATTCACATTGTTCCAGGCGGACAGGCGGGACATCATCGCTATGCGTCCTTTATATTTCAGATAGGGTCCGGGAACAGCCATGCCGATGGCTACAACGTTCCTGTTCTCTGCCAGGCATTTATGGATCTTTTTCCTGATATCTTTTATGACGTCGTCCGGATCGTCCTGCATTCCGAATTCAGTTTCCGAACCGGAATAATACTTTCCCGAAATATCAAAAACACCTATGGTGTAAACATATCTTGAAAACTTGACCGCTATGATCAGGTTCTTCTCGCTGTTCAGCTGGAGCCCTATGGCCCTCCTGTTGCCGTTTCCCTTGATGACTCCCGTCTCTGAAAGGATACCCGCTTCTATGAGGGCTGCCGTGATCTTGGTGATGGAAGCTGTTGTAAGGCCGGTGAGCTTGGCGAGTTCTGCTCTTGAGCATACCCCGTTTCTGTTCAGGATCTTGACGATATGCGACCTGTGGGCTTCGTTCATATCACTGTTGTTTACTATGGTATTGTTTTCCATTTACGTTTCCCCATTACTTTGTTAATGTATTGCCGTCGTTAATTCATTAACCTTGTTAACATATTATGCCCCTTTGTAATTTTCTGTCAATAGTCTGATCGAAAAAAAGCAATTCTTGTAAAAAACTGACAAAAAAAATATCGGACTTTTGTTAAGTCCGATAAAAAAAGAGGGAGGTTCACAAGCCGCAAGGACGAAGGTTGGAGCTCCGATTAAAAAAGGGCACTCCTTTCGGAGTACCCTTTTCTAATCGGAGTGACAAGATTCGAACTTGCGGCCTCTACCTCCCTAAGGTAGCGCTCTAGCCAAACTGAGCCACACCCCGATGTCATTACGACATGTCTCGCAACAACGTTAGATATGATATCATCAGCCATCGTTAAAGTCAAGGAGTTTTTACATATTCTCGATGGCTGTTTTTCCGGCGATCTTGAATTTCTCGATCATTTCGATGGCGAAATCCATGGGATAGAGCTGAACCATGGTGGAATCAATGAGATCCCCCACTGTCATCCTGAATGCCACCTTCACGAATTTATCCTTCTTTCCCTCGAACATCTTCTCAAAAATCTTTACACTCTCCACATCGATGGTGTTGACGTCCGGAGTGGATATGTCCGTAGGTACTAACAGTAATGAGGAAAGGGAAGTAGCGGCAGTTCCCATCATCTGGTTCATGGCCTCGCTGACAGCGGAAAGGTGCAGTTCCGTCAATTCTGCAGCTGCATTGGTGCCGTCTCCGCCCATCATCAGATCTGTAAGGATCTTAACGTCATGTTCCTTGAGGATCAGTACATTGTTTCCGTCAAGTCCCTTTACATAGTGTATCTGAACGAATATACAGGTCTTTTCATAGTCATCCAGTGCCTCACTCCTGTTTATCACGCTGACAGAAGGAGTGGTGATCTCCACCTTCTGCCTGACCATAAGGCTTAAGGACGTCGCTGAATTTCCCACGCTTATATTAGCTATTTCTCCAAGGATATCCACCTGAGCGGAATCAAGGGTCTGTACATCTGACATATCTGCCTCCCCGTATAATATTCATAGTGTACTTCTCCTATTGTACTAAAAAGTTGTTTTAATGTCTATCATCAACTTAAAAATATGATATACTTTTTATACTATATTTCAGACAAGGTATCATATAACATAAATTGAAAGGACCTGAAAATAAAATGAGCGAAGAGATCAATTCAAGCAACTGTACCCATAACTGCAATACCTGCGGGGCGTCCTGTGTACAGAGGGACGCAAATCCCTTCAGCATACCCACGAATCCCCGTAGCAGCGTGGAGCATGTGACAGGAATAGTAAGCGGAAAGGGAGGCGTGGGGAAGTCCCTGGTTACCTCTCTATTCGGCGTAGCCTCTGCCAGAATGGGTTACAGCACAGCCATACTGGATGCGGATATAACGGGGCCTTCTATCCCGGAAATGTTCGGAGTACATGAAAAGATCATGGGTGACGAAGACGGTTCCATGATACCCTCGGAAACCACATCCGGAGTAAAGCTCATGTCGGTAAATCTTATACTGGATCACGAAACAGATCCCGTGGCCTGGAGAGGGCCTGTGATCTCAGGGGTGGTTAAGCAGTTCTGGTCAGATGTGGCCTGGGGAAAGGTAGACCATATGTTTGTGGATATGCCTCCGGGAACCGGAGATGTGCTGCTTACGGTGTTCCAGTCTCTGCCCTTGAACGGCATAGTTGTGGTTACAAGCCCCCAGGAGCTGGTGACTGTGATCGTGGAAAAAGCCATGAGGCTGGCGGAAAAGATGAATGTACCGATCCTTGGGATCGTGGAAAACATGAGCTATGTGCCCTGCCCCCATTGCGGAGAAAAGATAAATGTCTTCGGGGAGAGCCATGTGGAAAAGATCTGTGAAAAATACGGGATACCTCTTATAACCAGGATACCCATCCTGCCGGAGATCGCAGGAATGGCGGATTCCGGCAGCATAGAGTCGGTTTCTGACAGTATTATCGAGGATATCGGGGCGTCTTTAAGGAAAGATGAGAAGTGACTGTTCTGAAAAGATACAGTTTTTCTTCATTTTTCCTTTAAAAAGTTATTGTTAGTTTATTTTAAGTTTATAATTCTTTTATCTCAATAACACAGCTTGTACACAAATAAGTTTTATATTGTTATTAACAGCCAAGGGAAATACCGATTCCTGCAGGCTGAAGGAATTACGAAAGTAATTCGATAGATATTCTCCCCCTTAGTTGGAAAATCCAACAAAACTAATACTCTCCTAAAGAAGAAACCGGCGGTCCCTCCAAACCGCCGGTTTCGCATTTCGCATTGTCTTTTTTATGAGGCCCCTCTGCCGAATATCACTATCCACACAGTCTTGATTAACAGCCTGAAATCCAATAACAGGGACCAGTTGTCGATATAGTAAAGATCCAGCTTAACCACATCCTCGAAATTATTGACCTCGTTCCTGCCGGAAACCTGCCACATTCCCGTGATACCGGGCTTTATGGAAAGCCTTCTCATGTGATAGGTCCTGTACTGCTCATATTCATCCTCCGTGGGAGGCCTGGTACCCACAAGGCTCATATCCCCAAGAAGGACATTTAAGAACTGTGGCAGCTCATCTATGCTGGTCTTCCTTAAGAACTTACCCACAGGAGTGATCCTGGGATCATCCTTAATCTTGAACATAAGGCCCTGCATCTCATTCTGCTCCATGAGCTCGGCCTTTCTCTCCTCTGCATCCTGATACATGGTACGGAGCTTGTAGATCTTAAAACGCCGTCCGTTGATACCCACACGGGTCTGGGAGAAGAAAATGGGTCCCGGGCTTGTGATCTTTATAATAGGCCCGAAGATCAGAAGGGAAATAGCGCAGATAATAAGACCAACCACGCTCCCTATGATGTCAAAAAGTCTTGTGATAAAGAGGGAACCGGGATCCAATATGGCTGCCGCAAAACTTACCACCTGATAGCCCGCAAAGCTCCTTAT
>JAEEGL011809111.1_pt1 | contig 10874 bp, 11 predicted proteins | sample 9134231 | NCBI WGS metagenome assembly JAEEGL01 (sample SAMN16246548, study PRJNA631951) | gut metagenome | biome: gut microbiome; feature: rumen; material: fiber-attached | host: Bos | place: Iran: Karaj | collected 2018-10
AAGCAGGCCAACGAGCTTATTACAAAAGTATGTGCAGCAATTGATCTTGATTTGGAATCAGGAAGTGCTACAAGTAATGCAAATATTCCTATTGATCAGGTGCAGTTGGTTGCTATAGGCGATGAGGATTTGATGATTAATCTGAAAAAAGGATCTGATAATGCCAGCCATTATGCAATGATTAAGGTTTCTTTATCATTAAATAAAGAAAACGAAGATTTTGATGATGTGAATACCCAGGTAACAGAAAAGCTAGATCTTGTAAAGGGTGAAATCTTTAATGTGGTTTCTTCTTATACAATGGAGGAGCTTCAGGGTAATCAGGCTGCTGTCAGAGAAGATATTCTGAAGAATTTACAGCAGATGTTTGGCTCTGATGCAATTATTGATGTTACATTCTCTAGTGTGAAGTACCAATAATAACTGATTTATATTGTTTAGGTGGTGAGACAGTTTGAGTGATATACTATCACAAAGTGAAATTGATAATCTGTTACAAGCCCTAAGCACCGGTGAAGTTGATGCTGAGGAAATGAAGGCCAACAACGAGAAACAGGTCAAAGTATATGACTTTGCTCGCCCTTCAAAATTTTCCAAAGAGCATCTTCGTACGTTGGAAATAATATTTGAACATTATGGCAGACTGCTGTCTACCAACCTACCTGTATATCTTCGCAAGAATGTACAGGTCGAAGTTATGAATTCGGAGGCAGTTACCTATATGGAATTTTCCAATGCCTTATCGAATCCAGTGCTTCTGGGAATTGTAAATTTTGACCCTCTTGAGGGCAATATAATAGTGGAGATGGCATCTCAATTAGGATTTACTATAGTAGATAGAATGCTTGGTGGAGAGGGCGAACCAATGGATAAGGTTCGTGAATTCTCTGAGATTGAGCTTCTTATAATTGAGAGGATTATGACAGCTTGTGTTTCTCTTTTGAGAGAGCCTTGGGAAAATGTTATTGATATTCATCCTAGATTAGAGAGAATAGAAACCAATTCGCAGTTTGCGCAGGTTATTTCTCCATCTGAGATGATAGCCATCATTACAATTAATATTAAAATCGGTGAAGTGGAAGGACTTATGAATGTATGTCTGCCATATATCACCCTTGAACCTGTCATGGAGAAGTTGAATACGAAATTCTGGTATTCAAGCATGCAGGAGAAAAGTGAAGCGGCTTATGCGGAAGCTATTGAATCATTGATTTCAAAAGCAGCTATACCAGTTACAGCTGTTTTAGGAAATAGTACAATATCTGTAAGTGATTTTTCAGGCTTACAGGTAGGAGATGTAGTTAGACTCGACACCAAAGTCGACCAGGAACTGGAAGTCTTTGTTGGCGATATCAAGAAATTTACTGCATTACCTGGTGCGGCTGGGGATAATTACGCAGTTAGAGTTACATCAGTAATAAGAGAGGAGCAGTAATCACATGAGTGACGGAGTATTGTCTCAAGAAGAAATCAACGCACTCCTTAGTGGCGGGGTGCCAGATGCGTCAGAAGAGACGTCATCAAATGATTCTGGGGGACTTACTAGCGAAGAGATGGACACAATTGGTGAGATTGCCAATATCAGTATGGGTACGGCAGCGACTACATTGTTCTCTCTCGTAAATAAAAAAGTTGAAATATCTACACCTGTTGTTACAGTTTCAAGCTGGGAAGATATTGTAGATGCATATGAGAAACCTTGCGTACTTGTTAGAATTGCTTACACCAAAGGCTTGGATGGAAGCAATGTATTGGTATTAAAGGAAAATGATGTTAAAGTAATCACAGACCTGATGATGGGTGGTGAAGGAAATTCAACTGATGAGGAAGTAGGAGAAATCCACTTAAGTGCCATCAGTGAAGCTATGAACCAGATGATGGGATCATCAGCAACATCTCTTTCATCAATGCTTGATCATATGATCGACATCAGTCCACCATCTTCTGATTTAATTGATTTAGCTGAATCAGTAGATGGAAGTGATATAGCAGATTTCTTGCATGAGGATTTTGTTAGAATTACTTTTAAGTTATTGATTGGTGACTTGGTAGATAGTGAGATTATGCAGTTGTATCCAATTTCGCTTGCCAAGGAAATGTGCAATAATATTATGAACAACATGGAGAGCGATTCCGCATCAACTGTTGAGGAATCAGCGCCAGCAGCTTCTGCACCAGAACCAGAACCTGCGCCTGCTCCAGCTCCGGCTCCAATGCCTGAGCCAGCTGCAGCTGCTCCACAGGGACAGCCATATATGCAGCCACCACCAGTTCAATATGCGCAACCATATCCACAACCGCAGGTTAATGTACAATCTGCACAATTTCAACCATTTACTGGCAGTTATCAACCACCTTATCAGCCAGAAAATATAGATTTAATTATGGATGTACCTCTTGAGGTAACCGTAGAATTGGGTAGAACTCATAAATCTATACAAGATATACTGGACTTTGCACCAGGAACTATTATAGAATTAAATAAAATAGCTGGTGAACCGATTGATGTGTTGGTTAATGGTAAATACGTTGCTAAAGGCGAAGTAGTAGTAATCGAAGAATCATTCGGAATTAGAATTACTGAGATAATGAAATAAACTTTTAGACACAAGGAGAGAAAAAAATGGCAAAGAATATTTTAATTAGTGATGACGCAGCTTTCATGAGAATGATGATCAAGGACATTCTTACAAAGAATGGCTACAATGTAGTTGGAGAAGCTGAAAACGGCAAGATGGCAGTTGATAAGTATATGGAGCTTAAGCCTGATTTAGTTTTGATGGATATTACAATGCCTGAGATGGATGGTATTGAAGCTTTGAAGGCTATCAGAGAAAAGGATGCTGATGCTTGCATTATTATGTGTTCTGCAATGGGACAGCAGGCAATGGTTATCGAGGCTATTCAATCTGGAGCAAAGGACTTTATTGTAAAGCCATTCCAGGCAGAAAGAGTTCTTGAGGCTGTTAAGAAGGTAATTGGATAAATATGATTTTATTATCTTCAACCGGAGAGAGCATATTTCAACTCATAGTGGTATTGGTATGTTTTGTTATAGTATTGGCAATGACATATTTTACAACAAGATGGATTGCCGGCTATCAGAAGACTCAAAGTATCAATAAGAACCTTGCTGTGAGTGAGACTCTGAAGCTTACTACGGACAAATATGTGCAACTTATTCAAGTTGGAAAGGATCGTTATTTCGTTATTGCCGTTGGCAAGAACGAGATAACTTTTCTTGGTGAAATTTCCCAGGATGAATTGAAGGAGATTCCAGATACTTCCAAGGAAAATATTCCTACAATTCAGGGAGATTTTAATGATATTTTGAATAAGTTCAAAAATCATAAGACAGATAAGTAAGGCAAATTAACTATGAGCAAATTAAAGAAAGTATATGTATTATTTAGCTTAATTTTTGCTACATTAATACTTACAATTGGATTATTTTATTGTAGCTCACAAACTGTATATGCCACAGAATATGGAGCAACAGAAAATGCACCAAATGCCAGTGATCGAGTTGTGGGAGATGGAGGAGTATCAATCTCATTTGATTCTCAATCAGGTACCTTGTCTTCTACAGTTCGAATTCTTTTGGTGTTGACTATTCTGGCTTTAGCTCCTTCAATTCTGATAATGCTTACCTCATTTACCAGAATTATTATTGTGTTGCATTTTGTTAGAGCTGCCATAGGAACACAGACAGCACCCCCTAATCAGGTATTGATTGGTTTGGCGCTGTTTTTGACTTTTTTCATAATGTGGCCAACATTTACACAGATAAATGAGAATGCTATTCAGCCTCTTGATAGAAATGAAATTACTCAGGAGCAGGCTTTTGAGGAAGGCGTTAAACCTATCAGACAATTTATGTATGGTCAGACACAGGAGAAGGACTTGAATATGTTCTGTGAAATATCAAATACTACTTATGAAGAGTATGATGATGTTCCTTTTGTTGTCTTGGTACCTAGCTTTATTGTCAGTGAGCTTAGAACAGCTTTTATTATAGGTGTATTAATTTACATACCATTTATTGTAATTGATATGGTAGTAGCATCAGTGCTTATGTCCATGGGTATGATGATGTTGCCGCCGACCACCATCTCGTTACCATTTAAGATATTATTATTTGTATTGGCAGACGGATGGAACCTGGTAATTCAAGGTTTGGTCAAGACATTTTATTAGTTAAAGAATAGAGGTGAAGGTTGTGACAGAAGGTCAGGTATTAGATATTGTTAGAGATTCTATTTATACAATTATTATATGTTCAGCACCTATGCTTTTGATTTCTCTGATTATAGGTTTGATAGTCAGCATTTTCCAGACTGTCACATCTATTCAGGAACAAACCTTGACTTTTGTGCCAAAGATTCTGGGAATCTTCGTTGGACTTATAATTTTTGGTTCATTTATTTTAAATAATATTACAGATTTCATGACAAATCTTTGGACGAATTTTAGTGTATATTTAGGTTAGTTAAACCATGGTAAATTATTCATTTGATATATTAAAACTTGAATATTTTTTATTAATACTGGTTAGAATTTCCACATTTGTATATACAGCGCCATTTTATGGCAGACGTGAGGTGCCTGGTAGAGTGAAGGCAGGTTTATCTGCTTTTATTGCTATTTTATTATTTTATACAATCCCTCTTCAGGAAGCTGAATATACATCGGAAATTGGTTATGCCATATTGGTTTTGAGAGAGGGAATTACAGGATTGCTAATTGGATTTTCGGCAAATATTTGTAATTCCATTATTTTATATGCCGGTACTATTATTGATATGGATATCGGTATTTCCATGGCAACTATGTTTGATCCTTCAACAGGATCAGAAGTTGCACTTACAGGAAATATGTATAATTATTTTCTGTTGCTTTTGCTTATCACATCCAATATGTATCAATACATATTGAGAGCATTTATAGATTCATTTTCTTTGATACCCCTTGGAGGTGCAGTATTTGATATGAATTCACTTCTTGGTTCTATGACCAAGTACATGGCGGATTTATTCATTATTGCATTTCGAATAGTGCTTCCGGTATTTGCCTGCATTATGATTTTAAATGCAGTACTGGGTATTATGGCCAAGGTTGCACCACAGATGAATATGTTTGCTGTTGGTATTCAGTTGAAACTTCTGGTGGGATTGGCAGTATTATTTATCACAGTATTTATGTTACCGGATATTGCCAATTTCGTATTCAAGGAAATGAGAGAGTTAATGACAGAGATTATAAAGGGAATGTATTGAATTGACTGAGGATAGACAATTAATTCTGCCACTGGATCTGCAATGGTTTGCCCAGGATGGTCCCGGTGGAGAGAAAACTGAACCTGCTACAGCCAAAAAATTAAAAGACGCAAGAGAAGAGGGCAAGGTTGCTAAGAGTACAGAATTGAATTCTGCAGTTACACTTATAGCATTGTTTCTAAGTCTCAAGGTTTTTATATCTTTTTTGGGAGAGCGTTTCATCAATGTATTTAATTGGATATATGGCTTGATTCCTGAGTTCGTAGAAAGCGAACGCTCAGGTATGACAGTGCATTCAATCTCTAGAATAATTACAGAGACTATTACACAGATGATAATTGCCATGCTGCCTTTCTTGCTGATTGGCTTTGTTGTAGCTTTTATTGTCAGTGTTGTTCAGGTTGGTTGGCAGATTTCTACCAAACCAATGAAGCCGGATTTGAATAAATTCAATCCCATTAATGGATTCAAGAGAATCATTTCCAAGGAGTCCATTTTCAATTTAATTAAATCAATTTTCAAGATTGCTTTGATTTTCTATGTGGCCTACACAAATATCAAAGACCAGGCTAACAATTTGTTTATCCTATATGATATTCCACTATATCAGGGCATAGGTCTGGTAGGTCAGATTATTATTGATACAGGCTTTAAAATAAGCTTGTTATATCTCATTGTAGGTCTGGCTGATTACATATATCAGCGACATAAATTTAATGAAGAAATGAAGATGACCAAGCAAGAGATTAAGGACGAATACAAGAATACTGAGGGAGATCCTCAGATTAAAGGTCAGCAGCGTCAGCGTATGAGGGAGGCGTCCCAGAGACGTATGATGGCAGATGTGCCCAAGGCGGATGTGGTTATTACCAACCCTACACATTTGGCTATAGCTATTCGATATGATGCAGAGACTGAGACTGCTCCTGTGGTTCTTGCCAAAGGAGAGGATTATTTGGCTCAGAAAATCAAAGAGAAGGCCAAGGAGAATCATATTGAGATTGTAGAGAACAAGCCTCTGGCCAGAGCTATCTATGGTTCAGTTGATGTTGGAGCAGAGATTCCACCTGAACTGTATCAGGCAGTTGCTGAAGTCTTGGCTATTGTATATGCCAAGAGACAATAAGATTTGAAATATATGAAAGGAGGAATGGAATATGAGTATATCTATTAAAGGTACAGATATTGGTATTGTTGGATATTTGCTTGCAGCTGTACTTTTCTTTATTATTCCAATTCCTTCTATTTTATTGGATGTAATGTTGGCATTGAACATATCCATTGCCCTTATTATTTTGGTAAATGTATTATTTGTTCAGGAAGTTTTGGATATGTCATTCTTCCCTACATTATTGCTTTTTACAACAATTTTTAGAATTTCCTTAAATGTATCATCAACCCGATTGATTCTAACAACAGGAAATCCTGGTAACGTAGTTACAACCTTCGGTTCTTTCGTAGGTGGAGGAGACTTAGTAATCGGTGCCATAATCTTTATTGTATTGATTTTGATTCAGTTTATGGTAATCAATAAAGGTTCTGAGCGTGTAGCTGAAGTTTCTGCTCGTTTTACATTGGATGCTATGCCTGGTAAACAGATGGCTATTGATGCGGATTTGAATACCGGTGCAATTACAGAGAAGGAAGCCCGTGAACGAAGAAACAAGATTCAGGAAGAATCTGGATTCTTTGGTTCTATGGATGGTGCGACTAAGTATGTCAAGGGAGATGCCACTGCAGGCTTGATTATTACTGTAATCAACTTGGCAGGTGGAACCATAATGGGTGTTATGAGAGGCGGAATGGATTTTCAGGCTGCTATTCAGCAATATGGAATTCTTACCATCGGTGATGGATTGGTTTCTCAGATTCCATCTCTTCTTATTTCACTTTCAACAGGTATATTGGTTACCAAGGGATCTAAGGAAGCTGACTTTAGTGGTACATTGATCAAACAGCTCTTTGGAATCCCAAGAGTGCTATATATTGTTGGTGCTGTTATGGCTTTCCTTGGAATATTTACCCCATTGAATATAGGTTTATTCCTGGCCTTTGCAGCAGTATTTATCATAGCAGGTTACTCAATGGACAAGACAATTGGAGAGGAGACCATAGAGGAGGAAGTTGCTGCAGAGGAATCTGAGGCAGAGGAGATTAGAAGACCGGAAAATGTGGTTTCCCTCTTACAGGTTGATCCTATTGAATTAGAATTTGGTTACGGAATTATCCCACTTGCTGATGTAAATCAAGGTGGAGATTTGCTGGATCGTGTAGTTATGATTAGAAGACAGATTGCTCTGGAACTTGGTACAGTTGTTCCTATTATTCGTCTTCGAGATAATATCCAGCTGAATCCGAATCAGTATATTATCAAGATAAAGGGCATACAGGTTGCTGCCGGTGAGATTATGTTTGACCACTATATGGCAATGAATCCTGGATATGTTGAGGAGGAGATAACAGGTATTGAAACTCGTGAGCCATCCTTTGATTTGCCGGCACTGTGGATTACAGATGCTCAGAGGGAGAGAGCTGAGAGTTTAGGTTATACAGTAGTTGATCCACCATCAATTATTGCAACACATTTGACAGAGGTTATTCGTAGACATATTTCAGAATTACTTACTCGTCAGGATGTACAGAATCTGGTTAACAATCTCAAGGAGACTAATCCAGCTTTGGTTGACGAGCTTACACCGAAGCTTCTGGGACTTGGAGAGATTCAGAAAGTACTTCAGAATCTGTTGGCAGAGGGAGTATCTATTAGAGATTTGCTTTCAATATTTGAAGTGCTGGCTGATCATGCTTCCACAACTCGAGATACAGATGTGCTGACAGAGTATGCGAGACAAGGATTGAAGAGAGCTATATCAAGCAGATACTTCGAGCCAAATGCACAGAACACTTGTATAACTTTAGATCCGAAGATTGAGCAGGAGATTATGGGCTCTGTGAAGCAGACTGAGCAGGGTGCATATCTTACACTTGATCCTGAGAGAATAAATGCAATCATGGAAAGCTTGAATGAGCAGATTGCCAAGATGGAGGAGTTGGGAAAAATCCCAATTGTAATTACATCGCCTATAGTGCGTATGTACTTTAAGAAAATGTCTGAGGACTTTGTGAAGGATTTGGTAGTAATATCATATAACGAGATTGACTCAGATGTAGCATTAAGTTCAGTGGGAATGGTGACAGCATAAGATGATTATCAAGAAATTTCAAGGTAAAACCAAAGATGAAGCTATCGCTCTCGCAAAGGAAGAAATGGGAGATGCTGTAGTTATAATGAATGTAAAAGAGGTCCGTCAAAAGGGCCTCATTGGCATATTTAAAAGTAATATTTTTGAAGTGACAGCAGCACTAGAGGATGATTCTGTCGCTCCGAAGACATTTGCAACCAAAACCTTTGACGGTGGCAAGAAGAAAGAAAACATTGGTCACAGAGGCAACTTTGATATGGTTGCTGACGAGGATATTACTATACCGCCAGTGTCTTCTCAGGACGCTGAATTTGTGAGAGCGAATTCGGGAAATGCACAATTTAATGGTGTAAATGAGTCTGAGTTAAAGGATGCATTTGCCGCAGTTTCTGAGTTGATGAACTCCAGCGAGGGCTTAAACAAAAGCGGAGTTTCTGCAATAGACAGATATGCTTCAGCAGGAACGGTCAGCAAGTCTGTGGAGAGTGGATATAAGACAGAAGAGAAAATATATAAATCAGATGAACAAACATATAAGTCTGATGAAAATTCCTTTAAGTCTGATGAGACTATAGGATTTAGAAAATTGGCTGACGAGGATTTTGTGAAGGAATATACAGGGGATGTGTCTATGTTAAAGGAAGCTCCTGTAGGTGTCTATGATGATTATGCTTCAAGAGTAAAGGATGATTCCTTTGATGAGCAGCAGGAAAGCCAGCAGTTTTTCAAGATGCTCTACAAGATTTTGCTTGAAAATGAAGTTGATGAGATATATATCAATCAGATTTTAGATGATATGGAGAGAATTTCTCACAGCACTGATGGTTTACAATATATGATTTCCAATGCATATCAGAAAATGATTCTGAAAATGGGACAGCCAAAGACTGTTGAGATTAGCAAGAACAAGCCGAAGGTTGTATTCTTTATTGGACCAACAGGTGTTGGTAAGACCACAACCATTGCCAAGATTGCTTCTAAGTTCAAGCTTGAGGAGGATAGAGATGTAGCTCTTCTCACAGCTGATACTTATAGAATCGCAGCAACTGACCAGTTAAAGAATTATGCTGATATTTTGGGGATTCCAATGTCTATTGTATATTCTCCAATGGATATTGCCAAAGAGATTGAGAAGTACAAGTCATATGATGTGGTATTTGTAGATACTGCAGGATTTTCTCACAAGAATGATGAGCAGAGAGGAGATATGGCTCTCCTTATTGACAAGCTGCCAGATGAGTATGACAAGGATGTATACCTGGTGCTTAGCGCAACAACCAAGTACAAGGATCTCAAAGATATTGTGGATACCTACAAGACCTTTGGCAAATTTGATTTGATTTTCACTAAGCTTGATGAGACAAGTGCTTATGGAAATATTTACAATATTCGTCAATACACAGGTGCTAATGTATCCTATGTTACAACAGGTCAGAATGTACCAAATGATATTGATGAGATTGATACACAGAAATTAGTTAAGAATTTATTGGGAGGTCGATAAATGGATCAGGCCGAACAATTAAGAAATGTAATTAAACTTAAAAATCAAAATAATATAAAGAGTGCAAGAGTAATTACCATCACCAGTGGTAAGGGTGGAGTTGGCAAATCCAACATGGCAGTAAATCTGGCTACCTGGTTTAGAGCCAAGGGCCTGAGAGTCATTATATTGGATGCGGATTTTGGCCTGGCCAATGTGGAGGTTATGTTTGGAACTGTTCCAAAATATAATCTCAGCGATTTGATATTTGGTGGTAAAAATATTAGAGATATTATAACTGAGGGGCCTAATGGTATTGGCTTTATTTCAGGAGGATCAGGCATTGTTGGATTGAATAATCTGACAAAAGAACAAATAACATATCTTGTTCATAATATTTCGTCATTGAATGATCTTTGTGATATTATAATAATAGATACTGGAGCGGGGGTTTCAGATGCTGTTATGGAATTTGTGCTTGCTAGTCCGGAGGTGCTCCTTGTAACAACGCCGGAACCTAGTTCATTGACAGATTCTTATTCTTTAATGAAGGCTCTGTACAAACATCCGAACTATATTGCCAATGGTACAAATGTACATTTGGTATCCAACAAAGTGACTTCTGAATCAGAGGGCAAGGCTGTATATGATAAGTTGAATTCTGTAGTGGAGAAATTCCTGGGTGGAAAACTTGATTATATAGGTATGGTTCCTGCAGATGCTACTTTGGAGAAGGCTGTGAGAAATCAAAAGGTAGTATCTATTGAAGCGCCAAATGCAAAGTCTTCGAAGGCTTTTGAAGCTATTGCTGACAATTTGATAAATGGCAATGAAAAGGTGAAATATAAGTGGGGCATTGCACAGATTTTTAGCAATTTTGTAAATAAATAATTAAGAGGAATACTTGATAGT
>JAEEGL012845947.1_pt1 | contig 10874 bp, 9 predicted proteins | sample 9134231 | NCBI WGS metagenome assembly JAEEGL01 (sample SAMN16246548, study PRJNA631951) | gut metagenome | biome: gut microbiome; feature: rumen; material: fiber-attached | host: Bos | place: Iran: Karaj | collected 2018-10
AAGGGCTGCTGTGGTGAGTGGCGGCTGCTGGGAGGTAAGGGGATAGTCGGCTTCGTTGATGTCCTCAGGGCGTATCTCGACCACCATGCCTGAGTTCGACCACTGGCCACCACGGTTGCTGGGCGACATGCCGTTGACCACGATCTGCTCGCGGTCGGTAGCGGCGGGTATGACAAAGCCGCCGGGACACATGCAGAAGGAATAGATGCCACGCCCCTCGACCTGAGTGACGAAGGAGTATTCGGCGGCAGGCAGGAAGCGGCCGCGTCCCTGCGGCGAGTGGTATTGTATCTGGTCGATCAGCGCGGAGGGGTGCTCCAGTCGCACGCCGACGGCGATGCCCTTGGCCTCGATCTCGATGTTGGAGTCGGCCAGATAGCGGTAGACGTCGCGAGCACTATGCCCCGTAGCCAGAATGACCGGTCCGCGCCACTCACGGCCATCGGCGGTTTCCACACCGACGACGGTATCGCCATCGAGCAGCAGTCGCGTCATCCGCGTCTGGAAATGTACCTCGCCACCGCTGCGCAGGATGGTGTTACGCATGTTCTCGATGACACGCGGCAACTTGTCGGTACCGATGTGCGGATGGGCATCGGCCAGGATGTTCGTCGAGGCTCCGTGCTGGCAGAACACGTTCAGTATCTTCTCGTTGCTGCCGCGCTTCTTACTGCGCGTGTACAGCTTGCCGTCGGAGTAGGCACCTGCCCCACCCTCGCCGAAGCAGTAGTTGCTCTCAGGGTCAACCTGCTGTGTGCGGGCTATCTGTGCGAGGTCAGCCTTGCGGGTGTGGACATCCTTGCCTCGCTCCAGCACGACGGGGCGCAGGCCGTGCTCGATGAGCCGCAACGCCGCAAACAGCCCGCCCGGACCGGCTCCGACGACGATGACCGCAGGGGCCTCGGAGACGTCGGGATAGACGGTCGGCACGAACTCGTCGGCGGCTGGCTGCTCGTTGATGTAGACGCGCACCTTCAGATTGACATAGACGGTACGCTGGCGCGCATCGATGCTACGCCGCAGTATGCGGAGCGACGTGATGTGGCGGGCGTCAAGTCCATACTCGTCAGCCAGCCACTCCCTGAGCAGCCGCTCGTTGGCAGCCACGGCGGGCTTGACTCGCACTTGGTACTCGTGTATCATTCCTTGCCGAACAGGTCGTTTATCTCGTCAATCTCGTCGCTGTCAAACCACTTCGAGAGCCTGGCCTTTGCCTTCTCCTGTATCTCGGGGTCTACGTCGGTCCACACCTTCTTCAGCACATACAGCAGCACGGCGAGGTCGTCGGACAGGCCGGCAATGGGAATGGCGTCGGGGATGACATCGAGCGGACTGATCATGTAGCCCAAGGCACCGATAATCATGGCCTTGTTGGTGGCGCTGACCTTGTCGCTCTGTAGCGTGTAGTAGAGTATCAAGGCCGCATACACCAGCTTCGATCCTGCGCGCTTGGCAATCTTTGCAATCTTGTCAACGAAGTCCGACTGTGAGAACTTGTTGGCATAGTTCATAAAATCAGGCAATTCCATATTATAATGCTTAATGCTTAATCAAAGTTCAAAGTTCACTGTTCACTCTCACCACCCGGAATCCGGTATGCGTCTTGTGACGCTGCAGATACTGGCGGAAGGTCATCGGCTCCTCGACCACCTTCTTGTGCAGCTGAGAGGCGTTCAGCAGGTGAAGGCCGTCCTTGCGCCACACGGCAAAGCCGAGGTGGGCGATGTCAAGCCCCTTCTTGCTGCACGTGATGGCTATGATATCGCCGTCCTTGACGATAGCCCGCAGCAGCTTCGTGTTTCTGACGGCCGCCTTGGGGATGTAGCGATACTGCCGGCCCGTCAGCGACTGCTCCTGCTGGCGAATGACCGGCACGAACTCCGGGTGCGACTTCAGGGCCTTGTACGACTGCGGGTGCTCGCTCATGTAGCTCACGGCTATCTTCTGGACGGCGGTGAACGGCGGGTCGGGCGACTGTATCTCGCTGACGATGCCCATCTGCTGCTTGTCGGCTATCCAGTCGGTAAAGTAATGCAGCCGCGAGGGGTAGCCGTCGCAGCGGCCACCACGATAGCGCAGTCGGCACAGCGCGTCCGTAAAGCCCTGCCACGTCCGGTTGCCGTTGCGTGCGCAGAGCGTCAGGGCCGTCACCGTCTCCACCAGCGTGGTACAGTCCAGCTGGCGCGTGTTGACCACCAGTTGCTCGCGGTCGTTCACCTCCAGCGTGTGAGCCACGTAAGGCACACCAAGGAACTGGCGGGCGAACCACAGCGTCGTGGCGTCCCGGGGAGCCTGCTTCAGCAGCTGGCATATCCTGACGCTGTCGCTGTGCTGGTAGGTGGTCTGTGCCGTCGCGGGCAATAGCTCCCATATACCTATTATTATATATAGTAGTCGTCTCATTCCTTTTTTTTCTCTTTCGATTTCTTCTTGTATGGGCCGCGAGCGCCGAAGTTGTAGCCGACGTAGAAGTTCATGTTGCCGAAGATGTTGTTGGCGGCAAACTGCTTCTTATGGTAGTTGTAGGTACGCACGATGATGGCAGCACCAGCATACCAGCGGGTATTGTTCCACACCACTCCAAAGCGGCCGATGCCGTCGATGTTGAAGTTGCCCAGGTCGATAAGCTTCTTGCTCTGGCTGAGGTCGCTCTTCGTCTTCTTGTAGGCCAGGGCCATCGACAGGCTGGCGCAGAACAGGCAGTTGCGCGCAAACACCCAGTTGTAGGCATAGCCCACCGAGGCGTTGATGTCGGTGTACTTGATGGTGTTGAACATCAGGGCGCTGTCGAGCGCCACGTCACGGTGGGTGTACTTCTCGACAACATCCTCCAGCTTCTCATGATCCAGCTCGATGGTGTTGCGTATATAGCCGATGCCCGCCATCCACGAGCCGCAGCTGATCTTCTGGCAGGTGCTCTGGGCGAAGGCGGCGGGATAGGAGAACCGCTGGTGGTTGAAGATGTAGTAGACGTTGAAGCCGGTAATGCCTACGCTGATGCCGTCGAAGTGCTGCCCCTCAAGCTCCCTGGAGTTGATGTCGCTACCCATCCGGACGTTGCGTATCTTGTAGTCGCTGCCAGTACGGCGGTAGTAGATGTCGGCGCCTATCTGGGCGGCATAGAAGCTGAAGTCGAGTTCCCTCTTCTTCTTGTCACTGCCCACGCTGAAGTTCTTCAGGTCGAAGGTGTAGCCGGCAAACACCCACCGCCAGCCGAAGTAGGGGCCGGCCTTCATGGTGGGCGACGGAGCGAAGCTGACCGACTGGTTGGCACAGCTCAGGCGATAGTAGTCGTAGCTGTAGGTGGCCTGTAGCATCACCGACCAGTTGTAGTGCTGCGGCTCAACGTAGTTCTCGTCAATGCGGCTGAAGCCTCGTATGGTGCGCCGCAGCCAGCTCATCTCTTTCTCCTTGGGCTTTTCGGTGGTCAGCGTGTCCTGTGCTAAAGCGTATAAAGGTATAGAAGCAAAAAGACAAACAGGTAAAAGGGTAAACAGGCAAAGGGATAAAACGCATTTTACCCTACGCCATAGCCTATGTCTCCAGTTAGCTGTCATTTCTTACCCTTATTAATTTTTGAATTTTATTTAGAATTTCCCCAGGATGCGGTCAAGCACCCAATTGACTGGTGTGGCCGATATGCTGGTACACTCGCAGATGCCGATGCCCTGCAGATGTTCTATCACGCTCTTGATCAGCGGGAACTGCACGTAAGGCGGATTGGGTACGGCAAAGTGCTCCTCGCCATAGATGGTATGCAGACGGATGGGCTGATAGTCGAATACGGAGAAAGACACGGAGCCACGGTCGCCAATCAGGTCGATACGATCTTCACGGGCTGACTCATGAGCCACAAAGCACCACGAGCCGCTGCCGGGCAGGCCGTTCTCAAACTCGAAGCATGCCGACACGGAGTCCTCGGCCTCGTACAGCCCGCCACGGTTGGCACGGATGCCACGGGCCTCGGTGATGACACCGAAGATGTGCTGAAGCAGGTCGAGCTGGTGAGGGGCAAGGTCGTAGAAGTAGCCGCCGCCGGCAATGTCGGGCTGCAGCCGCCAAGGCAGCTGTTCAGGCTTCGTATAGTCAAGCTCGCGGGGTGGCACGGCAAAACGCAGCTGCACGTTGACCACCTTGCCGATGACACCACGGTCGACAATCTCCTTGACCTTCTGGAAGTATGGCAGGTAACGGCGATAGTAGGCCACAAAGCACGGCACACCCGTCTGCTCGCTGATGCGGTTGATGCGGGCGCAGTCCTCATATGATGCTGCCAGCGGCTTCTCCACGTAGACGGGCTTGCCTGCCCTCATGGCCATAATGGCGTAGGTGGCGTGGCTCGACGGCGGCGTGGCAACATACACGGCGTTCACGTCGGCATCGTCTATCAGTTCCTGCGCGTCAGTATACCATCGCGGCACGTTGTGGCGAACGGCATAGCTGCGGGCTTTCTGCTCCTGCCTGCTCATCACAGCCACTACGCTCGAACCCTCCACTTCCGAAAATGCAGGGCCGCTTTTTTTCTCCGTCACTTCACCGCATCCGATGAAGCCCCACTTCAATATCTTCATAATCGAGTGCAAATTTAGATAAAAATTTCGAATTATATTGTCAATTATCAATTATTTTGTACCTTTGCACCACAAATTGCAAAAAAACGATGGAAAGACAAGACGATTTGACTCTGATGAAGCCCCGAAGCTACCGTAGTGTGCTCATGACGGGCTTCCGACTCTATAATGAGAACTTCCGCCACTTCTTCAAGGCCTCGTGGCTGATGGCCCTGCTCTACGCACTCTGTTGCGGCGCAGCCGGTACGGTAACGGTCATCAAACTGCCAGAAATCCTGGTGGCCGTCCTACAGACGGATGCCATGCTGGTGACATCGATACTATTGATTGCCAAGGTGTTTACCACCATCATCCTGCTGTTGACAGCCATCAGTCTCGTGGCCTTCGCCGCCATGAGCCTCGCGTCGGCCACCATTCTCAACAAACTGAAGGAGCACAAGGATACAGGTACCGTCACCGCTCCCCTTCGCTGGCTGTCGGTATCACCCCGTCTGATGGGGCGCACGCTGAAGGCAAGCTTCCTCACGCTGCTCCTCACCATCATTCCCATGGTGCTCTTCTTCGCCCTGATGGCTGCCGCCGATAAGCTGAGTCACGATTTCCTCGTCCGCCACTCCATGACGGTCATGGGAACGTTCGTCCTCTGGACACTTGTCGTCATGGTGCTTGCCCTGCCGCTGATGCACGTGCTAATGAAATACCTGATGGGGGCTGTCAGCTATTGGAGTACCTTGAAGACCGCCTACGGTGCCGGCATGCGCCACTGGGGAGCGTTGTTCCTCGTGTTCTTCCTAAGCCAGCTGCCGGTGCAGCTCGTCGCCTTCGTCGTCATGACACCCGCACATATCCTTAACTTCGCCAACCAGCAGGCCTACACAGGACTGCTCATCGGCGACCCGCTGGGTATGCCGCCGTACATGACGGCAGTCACCTTTGGCACCTTCGCCCTGTGTGCCTTCATACAGTTCTACGTCTTCCAGGTGACGATGCTTCACAACTACTACGTCTACGGCTCAATAGAAACCAAAGAGGAAGAACGTAACAAACAGTAAACTAATATTTTACAGAATAATGAAGAAGCTTCTCTTTATCGACCGCGACGGCACCATCATCCGCGAACCAGACGACGAGCAGATCGACTCGTTCAGCAAGCTACAGTTCGTACCCGGTGCCATCACCTCGCTCGCCTTCCTGCGACAGCACACCGACTACGAGTTCGTCATGGTCAGCAACCAGGACGGACTGGGTACCGACGCCTTCCCTGAGGACACCTTCTGGCCCGTCCAGAACTTTATCATCGAGACGCTGCGCGGCGAGGGTGTCGAGTTCGACGACATACTCATCGACCCGCATTTTCCCAAGGACAACGCACCAACACGCAAGCCCAATACGGGAATGGTGGAGAAGTACATGAACAACCCGGAATACGACATTGAGCACAGCTACGTCATCGGCGACCGAGATACCGACAGACTGTTTGCCAAAAACATCGGATGCGGATTCCTTGCAATAGGCGACTGGAAAAAGGTGACGGCCATTGCCTACGGCGGCGAGCGGAAGGCAGAGGTGAATCGCACCACGAAGGAGACCGACATACACGTCAGCATTGACCTCGACGGCAACGGACACTGTGACATCTCCACAGGGCTGGGATTCTTCGACCACATGCTGGAGCAGATTGGCAAGCACGGCATGATGGACCTCACGATACACACCAAGGGAGACCTGCACGTCGACGAGCACCACACCATCGAGGACACGGCACTGGCTTTGGGCGAGTGTCTGCTGAAGGCCCTGGGCGACAAGCGCGGCATAGAACGCTACGGCTACTGCCTGCCCATGGACGACTGCCTCTGCTCGGTAGCCCTCGACTTCGGCGGACGGCCCTGGCTGGTGTGGAACGCCGAGTTCCGGCGCGGCTTCATCGGCGACATGCCGACGGAGATGTTCCTCCACTTCTTCAAGAGCCTGAGCGACGCCGCCAAGATGAATCTCAACATACGAGCAGAGGGCCAGAACGAGCACCACAAGATAGAGGGCATCTTCAAGGCACTGGCCCGCTCGCTGAAGATGGCCGTACAGCGCGACGTCTACCACTACGAGCTGCCCTCCACAAAAGGCATGCTGTAATAAAATGAAAAATTGAAAAATTAAAAATTGAAGGCGAAAAGGTAAAATGGACAATACCCAGCGCATACAACAGCTTGTCCGTACGCTGAACGAGGCCAGCGACGCCTACTACAACGGACGGCAGGAGCTGATGACCGACTACGAGTGGGACGCAATGTTCGACGAGTTGCGCCAGCTGGAGCAGCTGACGGGCATCGTGCTGCCCGACTCACCCACCCAGAGGGTTTCCGAGGACACTACCACCGGCCAGAAGGAGGAGCACGAGTATGCCGCTCTCTCGCTGGCTAAGACAAAACAGCTGTCGGAGCTGGTGAAGTGGGCCGAGGAGCGGCCGATATGGATTTCGTGGAAACTGGACGGTCTGACGCTGGTGGTGACCTATGACAACGGACAACTGACGAAGGTGGTGACACGTGGCAACGGACACATCGGCACCAATATAACACACCTCACGAAAGCCATTAACGGTATTCTACAAACAATCGAGTATAAAGGCCATACCGTTATACGTGGCGAAGCTGTCATTGCATACGAGGACTTCGAGCGCTTTGTCATGGAGAGTGGTGCCGACTACGCCAATCCACGCAACCTGGCATCCGGCTCGTTAAGCGTCAAGGACCCGCAGGACATCATCGACCGCCACATCCGCTGGATACCCTTCACGCTGGTTCACATCGAAAGCGACATCGACAGCTGGGGCGACCGCATGGACTGGCTTGACCATCAGGGGTTCCATACCGTCGAGCGCCGCATGGTGACTTATCCCGACCTTTCGTCTGTTGAAGGCGTTGTCAACGCCTTTACCGAGGAGGTTACCTCCAAGCAGAACCCCTACCCCGTCGACGGCCTCGTCATCTGCTATGACGACACACGCTATGCCCAGACGGGCAGCGTCACAGGCCACCATGCCACCCGTGCAGGATTGGCCTTCAAGTGGCAGGACGAGGCAGCCGACACCGTACTCGAGACTGTCGAGTGGTCGTGTGCCGCCAGCACCATTTCGCCCGTAGCCATTTTCCAGCCCGTCGAGCTGGAGGGTACCACCGTACGCCGTGCATCGTTGTGTAACATCAGCGAATGTGAGCGGCTGGGCATCGGTGGTGCCGGTACACAGTTGAGCGTCATCAAGGCTAACAAGATTATCCCCAAGGTTATTCGCGTCACGCAGGCTGTCGGCACGTTCTCCGTACCAAGTACCTGTCCCGTCTGCCACGCCCCCACACAGGTTGTCGAGAGTGAGGCCAGCGGCACCCGTACGCTGCATTGCACCAACGACGACTGCCCCGCCAAGCAGCTGAAGAAGTTTGCGCGCTTCGTGTCGAAGGAGGGCATGAACATGGACGGCATCTCCGAGCAGACACTCTCGAAGTTCATCAACCTCGGCTGGGTGGCAGAGTATGCAGACCTCTACCAGTTGCGCCAGCACATTCTCGACTTGTCGCGCATGGAGGGTTTCGGCGAGAAGTCGGCCTCGAACATCATGCGCAGCATCGACAAGAGCCGGCACGTCGAGGCTCACCGGCTGCTCTATGCGCTGAACATTCCCATGTGCGGCATCGATGTCTGCAAGCGACTGCTCGGTGCCTATCCCTTGGCCGACCTGGTAACGATGGCTGTAAGCGGACTACCTGCCGGCAACGCCCAACCGGACCTTTTCGCCACGCCTGCAGAGCCGGAGGAGGTGTTTGCCCACGTGGCAGGCATCGGTCCGGAGAAGTCGGCATCCTTTGTCCGCTGGTTCCGTCATGCCGCCAATCTGTCACGCTACCAGCGACTCCTCACCGAGTTGGAGGTCAGCGAGGCCGACAGCGCGCCGACAGGCAACCTTTGCGATGGCCTGACCTTCGTCATTACCGGCGACGTACACCACTATAAGAACCGCAACGAGCTGAAGGCGTACATCGAGTCGCAGGGCGGCAAGGTGGCGTCGGCCGTCAGCGGCTCCACGTCGTTCCTCATCAACAACGACGTCACGTCCACCTCCGGCAAGAACAAGAAGGCCCAGCAGCTGGGCATTCCCATCATTTCAGAAGACGATTTCGTAGCCCGCTACACTTCCCAATAACCCATCATTCACACGAATATCCATTACAAAAGCAACAATATGACAAAGAAAATGAAACCTGCCACGCTTTGCGTACAAGGCGGCTGGCAACCCAAAAACGGAGAATCGCGCGTGCTGCCCATCTACCAGAGTACCACGTTCAAGTACGACAACACCGAAGAGATGGCCGACCTTTTCGACCTCAAGAAAGAGGGCTATTTCTACACCCGACTGGCCAATCCCACCAACGATGCTGTGGCTCAAAAGATAGCTGCGTTGGAGGGTGGTATAGGTGCTATGCTGACCAGTAGCGGACAGGCAGCCAACTTCTATGCCCTGTTCAACATCTGCCAGGCTGGCGACCATTTCGTCACCAGCAACGAGATATACGGTGGCACATACAATCTTTTCGGCGTCACCATGAAGAAGCTCGGCATCGACTGTACCTTCGTCAGTCAGGAGGCCTCGGAGGAGGAAATCGACCGCGCATTCCGTCCCAACACGAAGGCCCTGTTCGGCGAGACAATTTCGAATCCAGGCTGTCAGATACTCGACATCGAGAAGTTCGCTCGCATCGCACACCGCCACGGTGTACCCCTCATCGTCGATAACACCTTCCCCACGCCCGTCAACTGCCGTCCCTTCGAATGGGGTGCCGATATCGTGACACACTCAACCACCAAATACATGGACGGTCACGCCACACAAGTCGGCGGCTGCGTCGTCGACAGCGGCAACTTCGACTGGGATGCCCACGCCGACAAGTTCCCCGGTCTCTGCACCCCCGATGAGTCCTACCACGGGCTGACCTACACCAAGGCCTTCGGCAAGATGGCGTACATGACGAAGCTCGTGGCACAGCTGATGCGCGACCTCGGCAGCATTCCCAGCCCTCACAACGCCTTCCTGCTGAACCTCGGCCTGGAGACACTTCACCTACGCATGGCACGCCATTGCGAGAATGCACAGCGCATCGCCGAGTTCCTGTCGCAGGACGACCGTGTGGCATGGGTTCACTACAGTGGACTACCCTCCGACAAGAACCACGCACTGGCTGAGAAGTACCTGCCAAACGGGTCCTGCGGCGTCATCGCCTTCGGACTGAAGGGTGACCGCCAGACAGCCGTCCAGTTCATGGACTCCCTCCAGCTGATAGCCATCGTCACCCATGTGGCCGATGCCCGCACCTGTGTGCTGCATCCCGCCTCGCATACGCACCGCCAGCTTAGCGACGAACAGTTGCGCGAAGCTGGTGTCGCACCCGACCTCATCCGCCTCTCGGTAGGCATCGAGGACTGCGAAGACATCCTTGCCGACATCCGTCAGGCACTGGACAAGATTTAAGTCATGAACATCGTTCTGATGATGCTACGTGCCGCCCGTCCCAGCAGGACGCAGGGCATGAAGGCCGTCGTAAAGCCCCGATGGATACGGAAGGGCTACGACGGCCTTACATTCTTCGGCCACATCATCACACACAGCCGCCTGGAAGCCGACAACTTCGACGACCCGATGAGCACCATGAGGAACCACGAGATGATACACCTCTACCAGGCACGCTCCACCCACGATTCCTGGCTGTGCTTCTACATACGCTACCTGTACTACTGGCTCTCCGTCGGCATCCGCTACCGCCTCTTCTGCCGCCACGAGGGTCGTCGCATCCCCCATGCCGGTTACCGCCTGAACCCCTTCGAGATGGAGGCCTACCGCTACATGAACGACCTGCACTACCTCGACGACAAGCCCCAAGGCACCGACGGTTGGCAACGCTACGCCCGCATGCCCCTCGCCGACCGCGCTGCCTCGCTATCACACCGCCACTAATCTCATTTTTACTCACTTATTCTTCCTTTGAGCTTTGCTCGAAGGTAGGCTGCATCTCTTTTACCTTTGCACCCACGGAACAAGAGTGGTATAAGTGTGAAGGAAACTTAAATGGGACTATGTTTCATACGAGAGGCTCTCTATAAACCGATTAAGCAAAGAATCCTTTCATTTCCTGCTCTTGATTCCATTTTGTTAAATAATAAGAAATGGGAATGCAAATGAGTAAGGAATTGTACATTGGAGTGGACGTGTCGAAGAACTGGCTTGATTTAGCTTGCTATGATGGCATTTCAGTTGAT
>JAEEGL013022110.1_pt1 | contig 10874 bp, 8 predicted proteins | sample 9134231 | NCBI WGS metagenome assembly JAEEGL01 (sample SAMN16246548, study PRJNA631951) | gut metagenome | biome: gut microbiome; feature: rumen; material: fiber-attached | host: Bos | place: Iran: Karaj | collected 2018-10
CATGTGCATAGCGAAGAGGCGGTCTCCGTAATCAGCAATAAGATCCTCTTCCGGGCAGAAGCAATTCCTATGGCCGCTGTCAAAACAGTAACCCACATGATCGCATCGGATGCCATCCAATACAGCGCGTAAATGCTGAGCGCTTACGGAATTTTCAAAGGCTACGCGGAAATCATGTTTTACGGCGCATTCCGCGATCCGGCGGAAACGGTCCAGCCCTGCATCCGATACCGGCGGCGGCGGATCGATACCCCACGTGACATGAGCTACACCGCAGAGCACGCCATATCCTGCACACCTTGCTATCTCATCCAGATATCGCTCACATACTTCATCGCCCTGAGGCCCTTCTGCCCACAGGGAATGGGAACCGCGGCTGTCCAGATGTACGTTTTCTATTGCAAAGCCGTATTTTTCAGCAAGCTGTAAGGTAAGCGTCTCAGGCGGCGGATCAGGGCAAAACCCCTTGGAACTCCCCGCGCAGATCACCTCAAATCCGGCTTCCTGCATAGCACGCAGCCGATCCGCTAGCGATATCCCTTTCCACGGTATCGGATAAGAACCAAGTTTCGGCATTACAATGCACCCCTCAAGAGAAAAAGCTGCCCTTCCCGTATCAGGAAGAGCAGCCGGTTTGCTTTCAATATACATCAAAGGAGAAAAGATGAACCTTATCGGCACCCCACGTCTCTTTCGGGATGAGCCTGACCTTACGGAAGGAGCCGGTAAACGAAATGCGGTTCAGCCGCAGGTAATTGTCCGGAACATCAGCGAGGATCACGCGGGTTCCATCCTCACGGACACCCTCGATCACATATTCTTTCGTCATGGCGCAGGGTACATGGAAATCCTCAAAGCCCAAAGGCTTGTTGCACATCATATTGTGCACGAAAGGCCTGTCTCCGATGCGCGGCATGGATTCACGGTTCAATTCGCTGTCCCAAATGATGCGCGCACCGCTCACGAGCTTCTCGCACCCGAAATCATATTCCAGTGCAGTGCCCTTATCAACGAAAACGCCATTGTCCACGCCATTGATCGGCCTGTCAAGGCCGTTGCGCAGGTTTTCGGCATCCGCGCAGCCGGAAAGAACAGCATTGCGGCTCAATTCCGGTATCGCCCTCACATTGAAGGGAAGATAGCTGTCGTCATCCATGAGCGTCTGCTTGAGCTCCGCAAGGTGGCTTTCATATACCCCGCGCGGAGAACAGCCATCCCGCAGGGCGATGGAAGCTGCTGTTCCTACAGCCTGGCCCAGCAGCGCGCAGGTGCCCATGACGCGCGTGGAGGAAAGCGCCCAGTGGGTAACGGAGATATTCCTGCCCGCGAACATGAGGTTCGGGATGTTCTTTGAATACAGGCACCTGTAAGGGATCCCGAAAGGAGAAGGCGCGGGGTAATTCACATTCGGCCTGTCCGTCTGGCGGAACCCGCCCGGATCGTGGTCGTCCATGGGCCAGCCGCCGTAAGCGATGATATCCTCAAAGTGTCCTGCGGCCTCCACATCGTTCTGGTCCATGATATAATCGCCCACATAGCGGCGGCTCTCGCGCTTGCCGGGCAGTATACCCACCCAGTCGAGCCTCCAGTACTTGTTCTTTTCCTTCTGGGAGGGGTCATTTTTCACGAAATCCCACAGGCCGTAGGCGATGGCGAGCAGCTCATCGCGTTTCTTCTCGGTATCGGCGATGGAATCCCCGTCCCCGCCCAGCTCCAGGTACCAGAAGTTTTCCGCGGGATGGGACATATTCGGGATGCGGTGCGGCAGATCATCCGCGGTAAAGTGCTCCGCCCATTTCGGCGGTATGAACCCGCTGGGCCGGGATTCCTCCCGCGCCTGAATCATGCAGCTCATGCCCATGGTCTTGCGGTCTCCGGGCTTTATGTTCCTGCCGATGGATTCTCCGGATTCCGATTGCGCCTCGCGGCCCCAGCGGTATTCGGCGCCGGTAAGAGGCGCGAGCACGCTGTCGCCGGAGCAATCCGCAAAGAGCTCCGCCTCCACCACGTGGAAGGTCTGCGTGGTCATCTGCCAGCCTGTAACGGAAGTGATGGAACCGTTCTCCATGGTGCAGTCATTCACGCTGCAGTTAAGGAGAAGTTCGATATTTTCCTCTTTTTTTGCCATTTCATACATCACGCCGTCCCAGACGGAGTAATTCTTATCCGGGTTGCGGTAGTAATTCTCCATCATGAGCTCTTCCACGAGGCCTGTTTCCAGCATGTCCTTCCCGCGCGCCCCGCAGACCCACATGCGGATCTCGCTTGAGGCGTTGCCGCCCAGCATGGGCCTTTCCTGCACGAGAACCACCTTTGTTCCGTGCCGGGCAGCGGCAACGGCGGCGCACAATCCTGCCAGACCTCCGCCCACGACGCACAATCCGACCTTATGGTATATCGTTTTGAATGCGTTTTCCATGATCATTCCTCCCGGAATACCGTCCATGTTCAAGGGAGAACATATCTCCTCCCTTTCAACCGGGAGCGCGTTCCCGCTCCCGTTTGAAAAGGAGGCCCCTCCCGTCCGAAGGCGGGAGAGGCGCTGAAGGATGATCAGCCGACCATCGCCTGCCACTGATCATTGGCAGCGGTCACAAACTCACTATAGTTATAGGTCGATTCGAGGGTGGAAAGGAATTCTGCCCAAGCTGCTTCGTTGAGCTCCTTCTCGCCGGAGACGAACTTAGCGCACTCTTCGGCAATAAAGGTCTTAGCATCGGTAGCATTGTATCCCTCCGGGATATCGATCAGACTGGTAACATCGGTCAAACGAGGCTGCTCATAAGACTGGACGACATACTTCCAAGCTTCCTCACCGAACTTCACGCGGCAATAGCTGAGTTCGTCACGGCCGCACAGCTGATAGATCCAGGAGAAGTTGATATCCTTGATGGCTTCCTCACGTACAGTGGGAACACCTTCCTCGTTGTAATCCCAGTGCGTACCTTCGATGCCGTAGGTGGTCAAGGTGAGGCCGTCATCGGTGCCAAAGAAGTTGAGCACCTTAAGCGCAGCTTCCAGGTTAGCCTCATCGGCATCCGCATCAATGGAGGTGAGACTGGTGAAGCCGTAATCGGCGAACCAGCCGACATAGTTGCAGCCCGCGGGGCCGGTGAGCTCGCCGACGATCTCCCACTTGGCATCGGGATCAACAGCCAGGAAGCCTTCCCATGCTGCGACCTTCTTGATGCCCGGCCACTGCTGATACAGGGTAACGGCAGTGCTGTTCATCGCCTTGTCAACAGCCTGTGTACCATTGAGAGAGAAGATCTCATGGTCGATGAGGCCTTCCGCCCACAGGGAATTGATGTATACGAGAGCATCGTAGAATTCGGGCTTGAGCATGGTGTCGATCACCTGGCCGTTTTCATCCAGCGAGAGTATGTTCGGGCCGGTCACGCCATAAGCTCCAAAGAAGCGGCACAGAGCATCCCAGCCTGCCCCGGTGAAGCCTACGGAATTCTTGGTGCCTTCAGCGTTGGCTACGAGGCTGCGCACGACATCCACATATCCTTCCAGGGTGGCGGGCAGCTCGGTAATGCCGGCAGCATCAAACACATTTACGTTGTACCAGTATGCCTGGCGGAAGCCATAGGGGCGGCCCGCGATGGCATAGGTCGTTCCATCGATCTTGCCGGCAGCCGCATTGCCTTCGGTGAAAGCAAGGGCATCCGCCAGCTGATCGGCATACTCATCCATATTGAGCAGATAGCCTTCCTCTGCGAATTCCTTCAGGAAGTTGCGGTTCGGAACATTCATGATCTCCGGAATATCACCGGACATCAGGCGCTTGGGCAGATTGGCCGCCATATCACTGGTATAGGTATAGACGATATCCACGCCCAGGTTCTCGCGCAGGTACTGCTCAACAAAGTTGTCCTTCTCCAGCTCGGATTCGGCATCGCCTTCAAAGCTGCGACCCGTGTAGAATTCGATCTCCACGATGTCGCCATCTGCGGCAAAGCCGGTACCGATCGGCGCAACGGCCAGGACCATGATGAGAGCCAGAATCAGTGCAAGGGTCTTCTTCATAGTGTTTCCTCCTTAAAAAATAGTTTCGGTATATTGCATCGCCTTTCGGCGTTTGCAATCCTCGCTGCGTTTATCCCTTGACGGCGCCAAGCATGACACCTTTGGTAAAATACTTCTGCAGGAAGGGATAAACACAGATGATCGGGATGCAGGCAAACACGATGGCGCTCATCTGCACCGTAACGGTAGGAATATATTCTTCGGCTTCAGCATCTCCCGTAGCTTTGCGGATGATCTCGTGCAGCACTACCTGCAGCGGCCTTATGGCTTTATCATAACAGTAATAGACGTAGCTGTAATAGGTATTCCAGTAACCTACCATGTAAAACAGCATGACCGACATAAGAACCGGCAGGGACAGCGGCAATACGATCTGGATGAGTGTGCGCATGGGGCCGCAGCCGTCGATCAGTGCGGCATCCAGAAGCGCCGCAGGCATGTTTTCGAAATAACTCTTGATGAGGAGCATATTGTACACGCTCAACGCGCCCGGAACGATCATAGCCCATACAGTATTCTGCAGACCCACATTTTTTACCACCATATAGGTAGGGATCAGGCCGCCTGAGAAATACATGGTAAAGACCAGGAGTTTCAGCAGCAGCGCCCTGCCCGGCAGCTCCTTCTTGGAAAGCGGGAACGCCAGAAGCACCGATACCGTCATGGAAAGCGCCGTGCCGATCACTGTAATGAACAGCGTGGTGCGGAAGGACGCGAATATATTTGTCGAATTGAAGATATAACTGTAACCCGTCAGTGTGAACGAACTGGGGATAATAAGCAGGCTTCCTTTCACAACATCCTTATACGGCGTCATGGATGCCAGCACTACATACAGAAGCGGAAAGAACCAGCAGATGAACAGAATCCCCAGTATGATGAGGATGACCGCATCAAAAACCTTCTCGCTGGAAGTGGCGGTGCCCAGCTTTTTTTTCTTTACCATATGCCTTCCCCCCAATGCTGCGCGAGACGGTTGGTTGCGAAGACCAGTATAAAGCCTATCAAGTTTTTGAATAGACCAACAGCTGTAGACAGAGGGAAGCGCATTTCCTCCAGACCGACGCGGTATACATAGGTATCGATGATATCGCCCGTCTCATATACGAGTTCATTGTAGAAAACGTAGATCTGGTCAAAACCGGCGCTCATGATCGAACCGACGGATATGATGCACAGCATGATAAAGGTGGAGCGGATGCCCGGCAGAGTGATATGCCATATCCTGCGCAGCCTTCCTGCGCCATCCACCTGGGCCGCCTCATAGAGGGTAAGGTCTATACTCGTCATGGAAGCCAGGTAGATGATGGAGGAAAAGCCCGTACCCTTCCAGATATGGGTAATATACAAAAGCGGCCGGAAGGATTGGTTCGAGGACATCATGTTTATCGAAGGCTGCCCCATCGCCTTAAATATCTTATTGAAATATCCTGAAGATTCAGAACAGAACAGGTAAGTGATGCCGTATATGACCACCCAGCTCAGGAAGTGGGGCATATAGGAGACCGTCTGCACGATCCGCTTGTACCAGCTCACGCGGCATTCGTTCAGTATCAGCGCCAGCAGTATCGCGGCGACTTTTGCCCAAATTACCTTCGTAAAGGCTATAATAAGCGTATTGCGCAGCAGACGCGAGGAATACGGTGAATCGAAGAAGGTCTTGAAATTACCGTACCAGGGCTGCATCCACGGAGACCCTATTATGCCCTTCTTCATCTTAAAGTTTTTAAAGGCGAGTACGATGCCGTACATAGGGGCGTAGCTGAACGTTGCGAGCAGTATGAGTCCCGGTATCATCATCGCATAATAGATCCAGTATTTGCGCAGGCTCTTTTTGAACCTTTGTCCAAGAGTCCTGCGGGGCAGGGCGGACGCAGTCAAGGTATACTCCTCCTTCCGGTCGAGAATATGTTCTATAATAAAATATTAACATATTGCCGCAAAAAGCACAATATAAAAACCAGCAAAATAATTACAAAAATTGTCGCCGCATCGGAATAATGCTATACTATGGCATATCATACACCGGGAGGAAGAGAATATGCCTTCTCCGCTTGAAGAAAAGAAGCTGCTGGGCCTCATCGCTGATATCGTAGCGTATATCCGATACCTTCGTGATGAAGTTAGCCTTATCGTATCGGTACACCAGATCGATCCTTCCATGCACATCATCATGCCCGAAATGGTCCCTGTAAATATCCATATCTGCACTTACTGCACCTTTATGCATGAAAAACAGGCGATCGCCCGCGCATGTGTTAAATGGCAGAAGGTCATGCTCCGGAAGCTCGCCGGAGAACCCTTTTTCGGTACATGCTGGCTGGGTGTGGGAGAATATGTTGTTCCGCTCACAGACAGAAGTGAAAAGGTGATAGGCTTTATCAGCGTGAGCGGCTATCGGGGAAACAAGCAGAATACAAAAGAATGGCTGGAAAAGGTTTGTGACAAATGGGAGCTGGACCGGGAAAAGGCGCTGGACGCGCAGAGGTCGTTAATCCCTTTTCCAAAAGAATACAAAAGGATATTCCAGCTCATCAGCCCGCTAAGGCATATGTTCACCCTGCTCGAAAGCTATCTTGAAAGCTTCGGTCCAGCGTCCATGCAGACAGATATCGGAAGGTCTGAGACCTTTGACGCCGTTTCCTCCTACCTTCGCACGCATTTCGCGACGGAGTACAAGCTGTCTGATCTGGCTTCCCTGTTCTCGGTCTCGGAAAGCACTCTCAGCAAAATGTTCCGAGAATATGCCGGCTGCAGCTACAGGAAATACATCAACAGACTGCGTACAGGCCTGGCACGCTATTACCTGAGCCTTACAGACATGAGCGTACGCGCCATGAGCGAGATGCTGGGCTACGCGACGCCGAATTATTTTATCTCGGTATTCCAGAAGGAATGCGGCATGACACCTGTCAGATACCGGGAGCTTCACAGAAAGAAACCAACGAAACCGATCACACCATAGCATATCTCCCCGAGCGAAGCAAAAGAAAAGCAGAGCAGAAAAAAAGCCCGGTTTCCCGGGTTTTTTCTCTTTGGGCGCCTTCCGCCTGCCAATCGTCTGCCTGTTGAAGGCATTGAACAGGAATCGCGCAGAGTCGGCTCTCAGCCGCTCAATCCTCCCAGAACCGGAGCTCCGCCTGCTTGGCGATCTGCGCCTGGAGGAGTTCGGCGTATCCTTCGGAACGCTCAAAATACGTATTGCCGATCTGCCAGAGGCTGAAAGCCGCGAAATTGCTGAGGATCGTCCACGTCACGCCTTCGTCATTGGAAGGAGAGAAGTTGATCCATACCGTGACCGCCAGTATGCTGATGATGACCAGGGCCATCACTCGGATATAGCGCCTTTCAAGGTATCCGTTGATATGCCGTTCCTCATCCTCGTAGTACATCTGGAATACTTCCCGCATGGTGGCGCGCATCGGCTCTGAAACCTTGCCCGGGCACCGTACGGTGATCACCAGCGGCCGCGGCTCCTTCGAGGTCTGCAGAAAACGGTTTACCACGGAGGATATCTCCCCGTTCAATTCGAGCTTGGGGCCGATCTCGATCGGGTTGAACCACCGGCGGACGTCCGAAAGCTTCAGATCGAGAACGGAAGGCTTCGCATCGCGGATGCGCCGCCAGCTGCGCTCGCTCCTCTCCAGCTGCAGCGCGGTATAGAGGACCAATGCGGCCAGTATCAGGGTGACGCTTATCAGGCTGTCGACGCGGTTCACCATGTTTCCCTGCGTCGTGATGACGACAATGGGCAATTCCGCCGCCAGGATCAGCACCTGTATGCGGACGATCAGGCGGGAATACTTCCTGTTATCATACAGGTAACACGCCAGGCAGCCCATTGCAAGGCCCAGCCCATCTTTCAGGCATATGCCGAGAGGGGACTGGATCTGCCTGCTGAACACCATGGAGGATGACGACAGGTACCTGTAAAACGTCAGTTCCAGTATCGCGTCCAGCACCGATACGACGATCAGCAATAATCCCAATTTGCGCAGGTTTTTCTGATAAATGCTCATTTCCGCCGCATTCCCACCGCACACGGGAGGGGAAAGCGTACCTCCATTTTTCGTTCTATCAAAGCCGGTATAACTCCGCTGTCATCAGGCGCTGTCCCTGTCCGCGGCCTCCAGCTTCAGGTAATACCTTTTCAGGAACAGGGAGCCCGCCAGGACAAAGGTCAAAATATCCGAAACCGGCTGGGCACAGATGACGCCGTGATATCCCGCCAGGCGGCCGGCGATGAATATGACCGCCAGAAATACGATACCCTGCCGCATGAGGGACACGATGAGCGCTTCCGCCGCCCGACCCGATGCCTGGTATATCACAATGATGACCTGCACCACAGCAGCAAGGCACATGGTAGGTATCTGGCAGCGCAATATGAATACACCGGCTTCCATGACGGAGGGATCCTCCAGGAATACGCCCACGCACTTTTCAGCTGCCAGGAACAGCGCGCAGGATAGGATAAGCGACATACCAACCAGGAAGCAAAGCACAAAACGGATGAGCCTTTTGAGCTCCTTCATGCGCCTGCCGCCGTAGTAATAGCCGTAGATCGGGGCGCCGCCGAAGGAAAAGCCCACGATCAGCAAGAGGACGATCATCAGCACCTTCTGGGCGATGCCCATGGCCGCGATCTTATCGTTCCCGTATGTGAGCAGGAAATTATTGGTGATGATGAGGCACAGGCTCGACATCCAGTTGGCCAGCGCGGCGGAAATGCCGACGGAAAAGATCTGCCCGGCATAAGAGGGGCTTATGCGGATGAGAGACGGATCCACAGAGAGCATTTTGCTCTTTCGAAGTACGAATACGAGCAGCATCACATCCTGCAGCACGTAGCCCAGCACGCTCGCAAGGGCCGCGCCGGAAGCACCCATGCCCATTCCCGTGATCATGACAGGATCCAGTATCACATTGAGCAGCAGGCCCGCCATGGTAGCCGCCATGGAGAGGGAGGCGAAGCCTTCGCTCCGGAGCAGGTTCGTATGGATAAAGCTCACCAGTATCAGCGGCGCGCCTGCGGCAAGCACGGTAAAATACTGTGAAGCATAGGCAAACGTCTCCTCATCTGCGCCGAGCATACCAAGGGCAGGCCCCCGCAGCACGAGCAGCAGCGCCGCCAGCACCGCTCCCGTGATCAGCGCGGTATAAAAGCAAAACGCGCTCACCCTTTTGACATTGGCCATATCGCCCTTTCCGAACAGGCGGGAGATCAGCGACATGCCGCCCTGCCCGAAGATATTGCCGAAAGCCATGATAACGGTGAATACCGGCGCGCACAGGGAAACTCCCGCAACAAGGGCCGTATTCTGCGTCCGGGAAATAAAATAGGTATCCGCAATATTGTATACAATGGAGCTTACCATACCCAGCACCACCGGAAGCGCGAGCTTCAGGTAGGTCAGGCGGATATCGCCTTTTTCGAATATGTTCTTTTCCGTCATATCGATCCCCTCCGGATGTCAGCCCGAACGCGAACATTCTTCCTGACTCTGTCTGCTATTATAGCATCCGCACCCTGACCGATACAGCCAGATAGCGTTAATTGCCTTGTTGACCGGCTGCCCGTAATCTGCTATCATTCAGGAAAAACAACAGCTTTCACGGGAGGCATGCATATGACCGTACAGGAAATACCTTTGGCCCTGAAGGACGGGAGAAAGGCCGTGATCCGCAGCCCGCGGGATGAGGATATCCCTGGCATGTTGGAATACCTGCGAAAAACCGCAGGGGAGACGGATTTTTTGCTACGCTGCCCCGAAGAGTGCGATCAGTATACCGCGGAAGGACAGAAGGCTCTCTTTGACAGGGTAAATTCCTCCGAAAACGAGACCATGCTCGTGTGTATCGCAGAGGGAAAGCTGGCCGGCAGCTGTACCATACGCTGGCAGGATAGGATCAAGATCCGCCACAGGGCGTATATCGTGATCGCCCTCCTGAAGGATTACTGGAACCAGGGGATAGGCACAAAGCTGTTTGAGGAGATGCTGCGGATCGCCCAAGAGAATCCGGATATCATACAGGCGGAGCTCGGCTTCGTGGAAGGGAACAGCCGCGCGCGGGCCCTGTATGAAAAGATGGGGTTCCGAATCGTGGGCCTGAACCCGAACGCCTTCCGCATGAGGGACGGTACGCTGCGCCACGAATATACCATGATAAAAGAGATCCGACATGAATAGCGACGTATCGTCAGAAGACATACGGGCAAAGGAAGAAAAGAAGAAGAGGATGATAGTTTCAGCATAAGTTTGGACAAGAGACCCGCGTCGTACTCCTCCGCCCTATGATAGTGTATCTTCATAAACTCATGGCAATCACCTGTTACATTTAAAGAATTGATAGAGGGATCGAGAAAATACTGCCGTATGTACCGGGCTGCAGCTCAAACGCGATGACAGACCTTGTCACAGGGATGAGCCGGACGGGTATGATTCAGAGCTATACTCATCATGCTGTCTGCTATAGAATACGTGGCCGGTACGTTTACGTAACTTTTAGCGTTGACAGATGAGAAATTGACCCATATAATCTGTATTGTAAGGTAATTTTCCAAAAAAGCATGAAAGGAAACCGCTGACAATGAAAAAGCTGAGTTTTCTACTGGCCATAGTGCTGCTCTTCACCTGCGTACCGGCTTTTGCCGCATCCTCCTTCGATTACGAATACCTGGATGACGGTACGCTGGAGATCACGGGCTATCACGGCAAGGCCGCGGATGTGGTGATCCCGGAGACTATCTATTCAAGGACGGTCACCTCCATACGGGAAGGCGCCTTTTACGGGATGAACATCACAAGTCTCGTGATACCGGCAAATATCATCAACATCGG
>JAEEGL014311924.1_pt1 | contig 10874 bp, 9 predicted proteins | sample 9134231 | NCBI WGS metagenome assembly JAEEGL01 (sample SAMN16246548, study PRJNA631951) | gut metagenome | biome: gut microbiome; feature: rumen; material: fiber-attached | host: Bos | place: Iran: Karaj | collected 2018-10
CATTAACGATGTAATAGGTACATACATTGCCAATGGCAAGTTCTACGATGAAGCATTGAAGAACGTTCCTGGCATCCAGATGGTACGCTACAACAACAATACAGAGTGCTCGTACTGGCTTTACACCATGAAGGTAGAACGTCGCGATTACTTCTGTAAGATGATGGAGGCCAATGGTATTATGGCTTCACAGCTGCATCACCGCAGCGATACCCATAGCATCTTTAAAGAGTCAAAGCGTGATCTGCCCGGAATGGAGAAGTGGTATGCTAATTTCGTACACATTCCTTGTGGTTGGTGGGTAAGCGAAGAGGACAGAGCAAAGATTGTTGAAGTAATCAAGAAAGGCTGGTAAAAATGGCAACCCGTAATCTCACTGCCGTTGAGGGCTTGAGATTCCTCCTCTTCCTTGGAATATTTGTTTTTCACTGTGTAAGCAGTTGGTTTCCAATTGGTTGGGGGGGTGTAGAAGCTTTCCTTGTACTAGGTGCGTTCTTCCTGACGCGCAAGCAATTAAAGATAGAACAAGAGCAAATACAGGTAGGTAAGAGTTTTGTTCACAGAATTAAGAGGCTTTATCCTGCGTACATTCTCTTAGTTTTAATAGCAACGGCTGGATATATTTACGCAAAGCAAAGTTTGACAGCAGAGTCTTTATGGTACATACTATCGTTACAGAACTTCCGCTGCTTGTTTGACAATGCCAGTTATTCTCTTGATTCTCTATTAGGTCATTTTTGGTATATAGGGCTCGATGTATGGTTGTTCCTTGCATGGTTGATCATATTGAGATTAGTGAAGAAAGAACAACTCAAGGCGGCTTTTATAACAACCCTTATTATTGGCCTTATATGGAGAACAACGTTTATACTATTGAAACCCGATAATCCATCCTTGGCTTATGTGATTCCAGTGGGACAATTGGATAGTTGGTCAATAGGAGGGCTTATAGCACTTAATGTCAATAATGAAGGGCAGAACAGTAAACTGATGTGGAGCGAGTTACTTGTTGGCTTTGCGGGCATCCTGTTACTTATCGTGTTGAATGCTCATTTGCTTAATACCTCATTCGCTGATGGTTATCTTGGTTTTCGTAGTGCAGAAGGCTATATGTCACACCCACTTACAGGGAACATCCATCTATTTATTGCCATACTGTCTGCTGGATTATTGAGATATTGCATAGATGAAAAGAGAGGACATCCTATTTTATCTTCTGTGCCTTTAGTTACTCTAGGTGGTATGACATATGAACTATATTGTTTCCATTACCCTATAAAGGTTGTCGTAAAGCATTTTATAAATAATGATGTCTTGATGGTTGTAGTAGCATTGATTACGACTTATTTAGTATCAGTGCTCTGGAACAAGCTGGCGATGCCTGTTGTACATAAAATCATAAGATAGTGACATATTTAGAGATTATAAAACATAATGATATTCTTTTTCGTGACCTCCTTCGGGCGATTGCGGTAAAGAATGTTTCCTGGCCACATCCTGTTGAAAGCCAAGTGAAATGGGTAATTGACAATATGCAACCCGACGATTTACATGTATTCTTAAAAGAGGACGGGGCGGATAGGGCTTATATGACCTTATCACCCGTTAAAGCCACCCTAAATGGAATTGACACTTCGTTTATGGGAATAGGATGTGTGTGCTCTTCAAAGCATGGTGTGGGTTTAGGAAAGCAACTGATGGAAAATGTCAATAAATGGCTACAGGATAATAACTATAAAGGACTATTATTCTGCAAAAAAGAGCTTATCCCGTTTTACAAGAAATATGGATGGAGCTTAATTGAGCCGGTAAGTGTGATATTCACTACACCACATTATGGGGTTTACACGATGTCATATAACTGCGAGGGGATAAAAAAGATAGAATATAAAGACCGTTTTTTTTAATATACATAAGTATATGATTCCATTATATAAGCCCTATATGCCAGAGTTGCCAGAGCTGGATAATATCTTGCATTCTGGTGCATTGGCTTATGGAAAGTGGGGTAGAGAGTTTGAGAAAAGGTTAGCGGAGTACTTAGGTGTTAAGAATGTACTTCTTACTAATACATACGGCTTGGCTTGGCAAGTATTGTTCAGAGCACTTGGACTAGAGCCTGGAGATGAGGTGATTGCAACTCCGATGTCCTGCCTCCAGTCCACTATGCCTATGGCGCAATATGGCTTGAAAACTGTGTGGACAGACATTGAACCAAAATATGGTATTCTAGACCCTGATAGTGTTAGGAGTAAAATTACAGCCAAGACAAAAGTAATCATCAATTACCATTTCTGTGGCTATCCTGGCTATGTGGATGAAATCAACGCCATTGGCAAGGAAAAGGGCATTATGGTGATTGATGACTGCATCGAGGCTTTTGGCGCGAAATATAAAGGAAAGAGACTTGGTAATGTGGGAACTCCCATTTCCATTTTTAATTTTCAGACAGTCCGTCTGCCAAATACCATAGAAGGTGGTGCTATTGTCTTTGAAGATGAGGAACTATATAAGAAAGCCCTTGTTATTCGTGACCTTGGTATTAACAGATCCATTTTCCGTGATATTAATGGCGAGATATCTAAGGATTGTGACATTGCAATCCCCAGTGTGAACGCTACTCCCAGCGATGTGAATAGTTATATTGGTTGCTGCCAGATGGAACATATTGATGAATTGCTTCAGAAGCAAGCTGCCAATGCCAAGAAATGGGAAGATAGGCTGTTTGATATGCCATCATTGATTGACTTCATTCATAGAGATGGTACTGAACCCAACTATTGGGTGTGTGGCATTTTGTCAAGCAATAAAGAGGCAGATATGAAGATGTTCAAGGAACAAGGTTATGTCTGCTCTGCTGTGCACCTTCCGAATACATACTATTCCGTGTTTGGAAAGCAAGATATGTCTACAGGTGTAGAAGAGTTTTATAATAAGTTTATTGCACTGCCCAGCGGGTGGTGGATGTAATCTGCATTAAGGGTTCTGCAAATGGAAGAACAAAAACAGGGCGGTACATCATACGGCAACATTTTCAAGACGACTTTCCTTTTCGGATTTGTTCAAGTTTTCAAGGCTATTGTTGGTATTGTTAAAAATAAACTTGTTGCAATACTGATTGGGCCTGAAGGAATGGGATTGTTGGGTATATTCCACTCTACCATCCAGATGATTCAGACTGGAGCAGGACTAGGAATTAATCAAAGTGCTGTCCGTGATGTAGCTGAGGCAAAAGGTTCAGGAGATAATGAAAGAGTATCTAGAATTGTAAAGGTAACTAATAGGATTGTTTTGTTTACTGGCTTGTTAGGATGTTTAGTGACACTGATTCTATCTCATTATCTAAGTGTCTGGACGTTAGGTGGTACAGGCTATACATTATCTTATTGCGTTCTAGCAATTGTTGTTGCTTTTAATATCATCAATGAAGGCAAACAGGCTTTATTAAAAGGCGTGCGGCATTTAAGAGCACTTGCCTATGCAAGCATGATTGGAACAGTCGTTGGATTGGTAACCGCCATACCACTTTATTATTTCTTTGGCAAAGACGGTATTGTTCCTGAGTTATTAATTGCCTCTATTCTAGCATTGTTAGTTTCGCAGTATTATGTTAATAAGATACCGACAGAACACGTTTCACTTTCTTTGAAGGAAACTTTCGAAGATGCTCAACCAATGATTAGGATGGGTGTGGCACTTATGTTTGTAACACTCCTTCAAACTATCACATCATTTGCTGTTAATGCTTTCATTAGAAGTCAAGGGGGACTTACGGATGTTGGTTATTTCAGTGCTGGCAGTTATATATTAAATGCATATTTTAGTATGATTATTACCGCATTGATGACAGATTACTACCCCCGGATTGCTTCTGTTAATCAGGATAACAGCAAGGTACAGGATGAGTTAAATAAGCAGTCTATGGTAAGTGTGGTTTTGTGTTGTCCGCTCATTGTACTATTTATTGCGCTAATGCCTTTGTTCGTAACTATTCTGTATAGCAATGAGTTTCTTCCGACATTGGACTATTTGAAGTTTGGTATCTTTTGGACTGTAATTACAATCTGTTCAAATCAGGTTGATATGATATTAATCGCGAAGAACAATTCTCGCGTTTTCATGACTATTTCAGTGATAGTACGTGCAGTGCAGTTGGTAATGTGTATTGTCCTGTATAAATATTGGGGATTGGCGGGATTAGGCATCTCCTATGGTTTGTTGGGAGTTTTGCATATGGCAATTATGACCACTGTAGTGAACAGACTGTATGGCATTCATTTTACCAAGGAGTTTGTCAAGACAGGTGGAATTGTACTGATGTTTACAATCATAGCAACGTTAATAGGATCTGTTTTAGGCGGAGCAACAAGGTATGTTGCAGCTATTACTCTTGTAGTGATAGCGACATACTATTCATACAAAGTTTCGAAAAGCAATCTTGATATAGATTTTATTCAAATAATTAGAAACAAAATAAAAGGATAATATGGGATATTTATTGAGTATAGTGGTGCCGACAAAGAACAGATATCCGTACCTGTTCAAGTTGATGGAGGTAATAGATAGTTTTCGCTCAAATGATATTGAACTCGTTATTCAGGACAATAATGAGGATAACTCTGTGATTTTAGACTACTTCGCTAAGAATGGTAAGAAGGATTATATTGTCTATGATTGGCATAGAGAGTCGTTGCCTATTTATAAGAACTCGGATTTAGCGGTACGTAATTCTTCCGGTGAGTATGTTTGCTATATCGGGGATGATGACGGTGTATCTAAGTTTATCATTGATTGCTGTAAATGGATGAAGGAAAATCGAATAGATGCCGTTTTTCCTCGGGGCTACTATTATTATTGGCCAGATGCCCATATCTCCGACAGATATAAGGGCTCCATTAAGTGGTCTGAGTTAGACACGAAAATGACGATTCATGATTCCCAAAAGGAATTGTCACAATTGTTGTCGGAAGGTATAACCACAGACGGTACGTTGCCCAGGCTTTATCATGGTATAGTCAAACGGTCAGCCTTAGACCTTGTGTGGGATAAATGTGGGTCTTATTTCCCAGGAGCTTCTCCTGATATTTCGAATGGTGTTGCATTGACATTTGTTGTTGATAAATTTGCGACTATTCAGTTCCCTATTTGCTACAGTGGCGCAAGTAAGCATCTGGGCGGAGGTGCAGTGGCAATGAAACATCAGGGAACTACCGATTTCAAGAGACTTCCATTCTTGCCAGAGAATATTGAAGAAATATGGTATGAGAAGGTACCTAAAGTGTGGACGGCTCCCACCATCTATTGTGAGAGCGCGATTGAGGCTATGCGAAATATTGGACATGAAGAATTGATTGAGACGATTGACTTTGAAAAACTGTATGTTTATTTTGTGGCTCACTTTAGTTATTTTAAATCCCTTGCTTATAAACTGACTAAAAATAAGCCTGCGGTATTTATTGGTAGTATGTGGATAATTATAAAGAAGTATTGGGAGGGAGGAATCCGCATAATTAAGCGTAGGATATTACACGTTAATCCAGATAAGGGTTATTCTTTCGTGCATGGCCTTGATGATATTGTTGCGGTGAATAATTTCATAGAGAAAGAGTGCGAGGGCGAGACAATCAAGTTCTCAAATTAAACACTTCGACATTGGAGATGGCTAATAGTTATGTACTTACAAAGCGAATGAAAGTTTCACTCATTTCGCTTATTCTGTGCATATTCATTCCTTCTTATAATTATATTCTGAATGAGATTCTCCAGTTTGATTTAGGTATGGGGTCTATTAGCACCCTGTCTTATATCATTCTAGCTATAGTGGGGTTATATGCGTATACGTATTTGTCAAAAATTAGTAAAGGTTTAGTTGTCCTAATGGCTTTATTATTGATGGCTTTGTTTATTAGTTACTTATTATATCCTGATATTAAGGAAGCCTTTATTAGTGACGATTATAACCCTTTAACAAGTATTTTGCTGTATGTCCCGCTGATGGGTTTTCCGATAATGATATATACAAACTATTTGAATAAGAATATTTATATCATAAGTGAATATATTAGATTTCCTTCTTTAGCCTTAATCGTACTAGCAATTTTAGATTATTATTGGACAGTACTTGTTAATGGGCATTTTTTTGATGTTAATTACATGTCCTTTTCATACGCTATGTTGCCGGGGGTATGTTTTTCTTTCTATTATGGTATTTCAAAAGGGAAGATTCTTGATATAATAATCTCTATTGTTGGCTTGATTGTAATTATAGTGGTTGGTTCCAGAGGATGTTTCCTTTGTGGTGTGTCATTCTCGGCAATCGCATGTTATAAAAAATACACTGTTTCCTTAGGAAAAGTGTTATTGTCCATTTCTTTATTAACTGTGTTAATAATAATACTTGCCCATTTCCTTCCTTGTTTTTCCGATAGTGTAATGACCTATATGGATGAACACGGTGCCAGTTCCCGTACTTTATTAAAAATTTCGGATGGAACCATAGAGGAATCAAGCACAAGAGATGCAATTCATAAGATAATGTTGAAGGCAGTTGATGAACAGCCTCTAGGTTATGGCCCTATGGGTGATAGATTTATATTAAATAAACATGGAAATCAGGGTTATGCACATTCAATTATCTATGAATTTCTAGTGGATTATGGCGTTATTCTTGGGCCAATTTTGCTGATTGTCTTGTTGATATCTATATTATACAAGTTGAAATGTTGCTATAAAAGTGATGTGTTTTATTGCATTGCAGCATTTTTAGCAATGGGGTTCATTAAATTGTTCGTTTCAGGCAGTTATCTAGAGGAACCTTTCTTTTGGGGACTGATAGGAATGTTATCTACTAATTGTAATAAATAAGGAAATTATGACTGACATTTGTTGTATATTTAATTATTATGCTTTTTACCGAGAGCCCATCTATAAACTGATGGATGACCATATTGGCTGTGACTTTTATTTTGGTGATAGTTATGGATTAAAGTTGAAAAAGGCAGACTATGGTGCATTAAAAGGTTATAAGGGAACTCTGAAAGTCACCTTCGGTCTTTTTCACCGGTTCAAGGGAGCACATAGGGCTGTGATGAATCGCCAATATAGGAAGTATATTGCAATAGGCGACCCATATTGTCTTTCAATCTGGTGGTTGATAATATGGTCAAAATTGACGGGGAAAAAAACTGTATTGTGGACTCATGGATGGTATCGCGATGGGAAATGGGTTCAAAACCTGTTAAATGCCATTTTTTGGAGACTACCTAATCACATCATGCCGTACGGAAATTATGCCCGTGATTTTATGATTCGCAAGGGAATTAAAGCAGAAAAGATGACGCCAATATATAATTCATTGGATTATGATAACCAATTGGAAATACGGAAACAATTAGAGAATACAGACATCTATAAGAGGCGTTTTAATAACGAGTATCCAGTATTACTGTATATAGGAAGACTTCAAAAAAGAAAGAAAATAAATCGCGTGGTTGAGGCCATGGCATTGCTTAGAGGTAGAGGAGTTGATACAAATTTTGTAGTAATAGGCGAAGCGGCAGAAGATATTGGACTGGAGGAATCTGTGAATAATTTTAATATGAATGACAGGGTGTGGGTATATGGCCCTTGTTACGATGAGAAAACTAAAGGGGAACTGATGTTTAATGCTGACCTTTGTGTGACTCCTGGAAATGTGGGTTTGACGGCCATGGATTGCTTAATGTATGGATTGCCAATAGCGACAAGTGGTGATTTCTCTGCTCAAATGCCAGAATTTGAGGCAATAGAGAATGGGAAGACCGGGACTTTTTTCGATGTGAATGATTTAAATGACATGGTAGACAAGATTGAGATCTGGCTAAAAAATCACAGTCGCGAGACCCATAATAAAACGGCATCTGACTGCTATAAGGTTATTGACGAGAAGTGGAATCCGCACTATCAGATTGAAGTAATAAAGAATATATTAAACAACTTATAATGAGAGTACTTTGGATAGTCCAGAATGGCGGCAACTATAAAAAAGGTATCATAAAAGGAACCGGAGGATTATCGAGAAAGGAGGGCAGCCTGATGGGTGCTTTCCGGTTTCTATTGAGAAAAGGCTATGAATATGTATTTATGCCTTTATATGCTGCCTATCTGAACAAAAAGAATCATTGTAGTATAGAGGGTGACGCTATTGTAAAGCAGCCATGTTCTTTCGCAAAAAAATGCGCGGTTGGTTCAAGAACCTATCTTAAAAACACAGTGATTGGCGAAGGAACTTATATTGGAAGATATAACGAATTGGTATCTACTAAGATAGGGAAATATTGTTGTTTGGCAAGTCACATCATTGTTGTTAATGCAACGCATCCTATTAGAGATTATGTGTCTTTCCACCCTGCTTTCTATAGCACAAGATGTCAAGCAGGCTTCACCTTTGTTAAAGAAACCTGTTTTCAGGAGTTCCCGACCGTCGATGGTTATTCTTGTGTCATAGGTAATGATGTCTGGATTGGGGAGAACGTAACCATTATATCTGGAATAAGAATAGGAGATGGTGCGATGATAGCTGCCGGTGCTGTCGTTACAAAGGATGTAGAGCCATATACTATTGTTGGAGGTGTACCTGCTCAAGCCATTAGAAAGCGATTTAAAGATAGTGATATTGAGTTTCTGAAAAGATTTCAATGGTGGGACAGGGACGACTCTTGGCTATATGCGAATGCAGAACTTTTTAAGAGCATTGAAGTGTTAAGGGAAAAGTACGATTACCCCGGCAATGAGGTTTAACAGATAGAGAACAAAGTAAAAATAGAACAAAATGTTGAAAGGAATAGCAAATTAAGTATATTATAGCTATAGGAAATAACTCTACGCTATTTGTGGACGCAAGCAAACATCTGTCATTTCTGAAGGTAAAGAGTGTGAAGTCAAGTTATTGAACATTGAGGATGGCACCTATGTGGATGTAGTACATCCTTGTGTTCGATATATTCCAGAGAGTTTTCGAGGGCATCGATGGTGGATGGTTTTTACTCCTTACTATGGATTTAATAATAAATTGGAAAATCCCAAGCTATGTTATGGAGTTGGGGGGCAAAAATGGAACAATTGCTCCGTCACAATGGATCATGGTAGAAGAAATTGAATCAGGTAAGGAGACAGGATATAATTCAGACCCGACCATGATATACCATAATAAGAACCTGTATATTTATTGGCGGGAAAACTTCACAGAGAGAACGACTGCTGCGGGCAATATTAGAGCCACATATTGCAAGGTGTTTACCGAAGAGGATTCGAAAGATGTTGATGAACCAATATTGACAGAGCAATCAATATTTTGCGATAGGGAGATGTTTCCAACATTTTTTATTGGCAATGGTAATTTCTACTGTTATGGAGTGGATTATCGTTTTATTGTTGAAAAATGGCAACACAGTTAAATTTTGAATAGGATATTCCGTATCACGCGGAAATTGGGTATCTACTCACAGGCAAAATCCAATGGTATAGCGTTGTGGCAAGGTGAAACATTGGAAAGACCGTTTCGCTATATGGGAACTATGCCAATTCAGCGAGTCAACAGGCTCTATAAGCCTTGGCATATGGATTTTTTTATTTTGAGGAAAAGCCGTATGCTATCATTCTTACCAACGAAAGTTTAGGTGAAATTTGCCTTGCAGAGAGCGTTGATGGACATAATTATCGGATGTTAAAAAAACCGTTACTTACAATAAAACTTTAGGATGTATAGAGGTTTATAAACCGTCCGCGTTGGTTGTAGAAGAAACCTTTTATTTGTATTATACAGCAAGGAATAGGGAGAACCCTTCACTTAATAAATTATACCTTGTTTCTTACCCCTTTAATGAACTGATAAAACGATTAGAAAGATAACTAATGACTCAGAAACTTCTTTTCCTCACACTGTTTTTTTTTTCTTCATCTGTCTCTGCTCAGACAATTGTTCGAACATCTGAAGAGTTACAGAAGGTTTTGACACAGGACAGAGAAGTAGGCATTGTGCTGCTCGATGGTGATTGGTTCCACATTGAGGGTGCCAAGGTCAATATGGGTGGTAAGATCAAACCATACAGAAACAGAAAGCCGGTATTGGTGGGTTTTCAGCAGACGGTGAATAGGAATAAAGGCGCAAAAGTGGAGGATGGATATTGGACAGCAAAGATTAATGGATATGGAGCTGCAAACTATATCTTCTTGGATCAAGATTTTAATGCCATTGAACGAACGAAAACGGTGGATGGAAAAAAATATATGCTAATAAAGGCATCAGACCTGCAAAGAACTGACAAAGAATCCAGAATTGTAAGAATAAAAGTGCCATCAGGATATGGGTATTTGCTCAACAAAAGTGCGGAGACATTGAGGAATGCAATGTTGAAGGTGGGTTATTGGTTTGTGCAGATGAATATATATAATCTTCATTCTGATGGCATATATCTTTATGGACAGATAGACAACGCCTACAATTATAATCTTCTAGATAAACGGCCTAACTCAACTATACAAATAAACTTCTTTAATTTTCCCGTTTCCGATGGGGGTATATACCTTGATGGAAATGATGTCTTACATGTACCAGCAGGCTATAATACAGCGCGTATGTGTTGTTCGAGTAATATTCTATCACTTTGTGGGAACAGAAATTTGACGATAGAAAATATCACGCTTGTCGGTTCAATGAGACCAGTAGTGATTCAGGGGGCCAATAAACATATTTATAATTGTACTTTTAAAAATTGTGGAAGTGGTGTTTACTGTGACTATGGAGTGAAGAATAAAGAGGGTAAGTGCTCAGTGAGTCACTGCCGTTTTGAAAATATGTATAATAATGATGTCATCACTTTTGTTGGGTGTGACGA
>JAEEGL015071253.1_pt1 | contig 10874 bp, 6 predicted proteins | sample 9134231 | NCBI WGS metagenome assembly JAEEGL01 (sample SAMN16246548, study PRJNA631951) | gut metagenome | biome: gut microbiome; feature: rumen; material: fiber-attached | host: Bos | place: Iran: Karaj | collected 2018-10
TCTTCTTAAAATCAACCGTTTTTATATTGCCGCCGCTCGAGAAGATATAGCCGGTCCCGTCAATATATTCAGCCAGGTGCTGGTTAAGATAATTCTCGAACCAGGAAGTGTCCTCCTTATAAGATGACAGCTTGCAGGTCTTCAGATCGAGCATGTAATATTCCGTGTTGAATCCATTGCTTATATCCACAAGAGCTTTGTCTTTTCCTGCATAGATCACATTCCATATCGCCTGTGAATCAGAAACCGGGATCTGTTCATCCAGATCGATTATGGTCGATTCACCATCCGGTTTTTCAACGTACAGAAACTTTTTATTGCCTAACCCGGTGTTGTCGTAACTCTCATACGGAACTACGGAATAACCTTCGAAATCGTACGCAATCGAATAAGAAAAACCTGCTCCTGTATCAGCATCGAATTCTCCCGGTGCTGCCTTGAGAGATACGACCTGTTCGTTCCTTACATCGTAGACCAGATCGAAATCCTTGGAGATCTCAAACGGCAGCATAAAGACACTTGTCTTCAATTTCAGTTTTCCGTCTTTTACCGGATTAACATAAAAGGGATCAAAGTAGTACTCGGAAACCTCCTGTCCTGTATACGCAACAGAAGAAAAATCAATACTATGATACAGGTCTATAGTCTTAATGAGATTCCCGTATTTATCGTAAACATCCAGATTTGCGAACCGGTAATCCGCATAGTCGACATTTTCCCAGTCGGCGTCGTCAGGGACCTTATATTCCCCGCTCGTATAAAAGTAAAGGTTGTCACCATCTGCACCGGCAAAAAGCGTGAAACAGGAATTCACGGGCTGATCTTTTATATACTGGTCACAGACCTCGAATTTGCGGAATGAATACCATGGCGAATCCTTAACAAACAGATCCTTGATATTCTTGCTGCAGCCTGTAATTCCGGCCGGAAGTAAGCCTATAGCACATGCCAGCATTGCGGACACATACTTCTTTGCCTTTTTCATTTTTATTATCCCCGCTTCGGCTTTCCTTATGCTTTATCCCTGTTCGTTCAAAACTGTTGTTACTCTGTTGTTTATCAAGTTGACAACATCATCAAAAGACTTCTGTCCGGTGAAATATGCCGGCATTTCTTCATTTACTATGATGATTATCGCCGGATCGATATCCTGGTATACAGCACATGAACTGATCATATCCTTGTAGTTCTGAATGACTACCGGATCTATCTCAGTTCTCGGAATGTCATCAGCATAATATATTCCGGCAGCATTCATTTTCACGTATTCCCTTATCTCCGTATTTGCCTTATCGAGGTCGTTTTCCGCAACCTTTTCAAATGCAGCTATGTTGACAGGGGTTGTGGAATCCTCCATTCCGTATATGGTCTGGACCTCTTCTGAAAGGAGACTTTTTACAAATTCCACGAGATCATCTTTTGCCTTTGTTTTCGATGAAATAGCAATGGAAGAACTGATCCTAAGCATAGGTCCCTGTCCGTCACATGACGGAAGTCCCAGGTATGCTATATCCTCTACACCTAAACCCTTGAAGTTTTCCAGGAAAACGTTGAAAGAGCTGATATCAATGAAGCGTCCTCCGGGAAGCTCGGTGGCTGAGTATCCGTTCTCTACTTCTTTCAAAGATTCAGGTACATTATCCTTCACGAAATCGGCGAGCTCTTTGACCTTGCTGTTCCCGAAGTCCGCACCGGATCCGGTTACACAGTCCTTATACAGATATCTGAGGCATGCTGTGAAATAATCATTCTGACCATAATAGACAGGGTCTTCGCCGTTGCACACGGTTCTGACAAAATCCTTATACTGATCGTATGTAAACCCTGTCCTGCCGTCACCGACGCTTGACCTCCTTACTGCTATTCCGTCTACACCTACAGCTAACGGCACCTGATACAGTTTTCCGCCTGTCTTCGATGATTCGATGATATTCGCGAAAAGCCCTTCCGTATCGATCTCTTTGCTAAGGTCAATAAGATAATCGTCACTGTTAAGCTGACGGTATGAATCAGCACCGAGGATAAGATCCGGTCCTTCGCCCGCCATAAGCTCCATTGCAAGCTGCAAGGATAATGATGACTCGAACTTAAGGTAACCGTTCTCATCTGTAATATTATCCATTGATCCGTCAATAGATTTATCCCAATAAGAGTAGCTGTTATCCGCCATTATGAAGTAATCAGGATTGGTCTCATTAAACCTGCACAATGCTTCACAGAATGCTTCATCGTATCCGTAAAACGATGCGACAGTCAGGACCGTCTTGCCCGCATGCGGATTCTCTTTCTCTTTTGTGAGAACATACACCATTGACTGAAGTTGCACCTGACCGTAATTCCAATTCAGTGTTTCAGTACCGGTCAATACTATCCTGTCATCAGTGGCGGCTACAACTTCAAGCCCGTCTACTGCTTTTCTGTTAATGTTGCAGAAATCAAACGACAGCAGCTCTATGATCTCCTTCTTGTCAAAATCGATCCTGTTTACACTGTTATGCGTAGAGAAAACATATCCCGTACCATCAATATAACTCGGATCATAGAAATTGAAATAGCTTTCAAACCAGGATGTTTCATCCTTATACCGTGAGATCTTTAAGGAATTGAGATCCAACATGTAATATGCAGTATTGTAACCGCTGTCAAAGACCATCATCAGAGCTTTGCCTCCGCCGAGATATATGATGCGGTTAATATCTAAAATGTCCACAACAGATCCCGACTTTCTGATGTCAGCCATCTTGGAAGTCCCGTCAGGTCTGGTAACTCTTACATACGGATTCATCTCTTCATCCACAGATGTATAAGAATCAATGGTGTAGCCTTCAAAACTTACACTCCAGTTACAGAACAGATTGCTTTCCGTACCCGACTCTTCCGATGTCTCCACGGCAGATTCAATTTTGCCTGAGTTAACATCATAGATTACGGCATAAATGATGCTTGCGTTCAAAGGAGCGAGGAATACAGATGCATTCAAGTACAGTTTCCCGTCTTTGAATAAAGCATTCCGGGCTTCTATAAAGCAGTCTTTCACCTGCTGACCTTCAGGAACAAAAGGCGACAGATCAAGTCCGCTGTGAACATCTATTGACCTGAAAAGCTTTCCGTCAAGGTCATAGATATCCAGATCGGCAAAAAGATAATCATTATAATTTATTGAAGACAAATCCCCATCCAGAGGATACTTATACTCACCGGTTGTAAGATAGCAGATCTTATCACCATCCATTCCGATATATTCCGCATCATACGAATTTGTGAGTTTTCCTGTCCTGTACTTCTCACCGACTTCAAAGCTCCCGGTCGAGAACCAAGGCATTTCCTTCGTGATCTGAGTGGGTCTTCTTACCTTTTCTTTCGTCTGCTCTTTCTTTCCGCATCCGGTTGCCGCAAAAGACGACAATACGAGAGAGAAAGCCAGCAGTGTTGTCACTAGTTTTTTCCTGTTCATTTTTTTATCCCCGTTTTTTTATTTCCGGTCTGCCGGTTAATGGCAGCCGTTATATTTTCCTAGCGGTTTATCCCCGCTCGTTTACATATGTGTCAGCCCTGTTATTGATTATCTTGATAACATCTTCGAATGACTTCTGATCCGTGAAATATGCCGGCATCTCCTCGTAGACAATGATCTTGACTGCAGAATCCATGGTGCTTACTGTTGAGCAGGACAGAATCATGTCCTTATAGTTATCAACGACCGACGGATCGATCAGTTCAGGTGTCGCGTCAGGGTCGATGCCGTTTATCTTTATCAATTTGACATGCAGGAGCTCCTGCTTGTTGAATTCTTCGACCTTCTCCCCTGCCGTCTTCCCGAACGCGGAAATGTTGACCGGAGTATATGACTCCTTCACGGCGGACAAGCTCTGGACGTCTTCTGAGAGGAGCAGATTTATGAATTCGATGCACGCATCCTTCGCTTTGGTTTTCGAGGAAACAGCAATGGAAGAAGTAAAAGATACTCCCGGGCCACGTCCGTCATTTGAAGGCAATCCCATTAAGGTGAGATCATCAAGACCGGCCATGCTGTATCTGTCGATCAGAAGATGGAAGGTCAAACCGCCGTCATATATGCCTCCTTCAATGCTTTCCACATAGTAGTAAAACTCAGGAACCAGACTGTCTGATATGTGTTCCCTGGCGTAATCGGCGAGGTCTTTTACGCTGCTGTTATTCAGGTCGACAGAATTCCCGGAGACGAAGTCCTCATACATCGGATCAAGACAGTTGATAAAGAAATTGCATTGAGTATCCTGAACCGGATCATTCCCGTTGCACGGACCTTTGACGAAATCCTCATATGCATCATAAGTAAATCCTGAACCTAAGCCTTCAACATAAGACTTTCTGGTAAGGATCCCGTTAAGCGATATGGAAAGCGGAACCTGATAGAGCTTGCCGTCATCTTTGGCTAATTCGACAATATTCCCGAAGAGCTCCAAAGTATCGATCTCATTGCTGAGATCGAGAAGATAATCGCCGTTCCTCAGTTCCGGATAGTTCGCGGAATTGAGTAAGATATCAGGGCCTTCTCCTGCCATGTAATCGATTATGATCTGATTTGTCAGCTTCACTTCAAGATCAAGGATACTGGAGTCGTATGCCGACGCAGCATCTATCCTGCCTTCATTCATCATTTCCTTAAGCGAATACTTTGTATCAAGCTCGATAAAATATTTACGGTTCGTGCTGTTAAAGCTGTATACGGCATCGCAGAAAGCATAATCAAACTCTCCGGTGGTTGCGGCTGTGATCACCTGCTTTCCGGCATTGGGATTCTTATCCTCCCTTGTAAGAATGTATATTCCCGACGGGGAAGATGCAAAACCGGATGAATAACCGGAATAAGGCTTTCCCGACAACACTATCCTGTCATCAGTCATCGATACTACTGAAAAGTTTGCAATATCCCTTCTGTTTATATTGCATGAATTAAAGGAGAATATGTCCGTTAATTCCTTCTTTTCAAAATCCAGTTTCTTCAGGCTCATTCCGACCGGTATGATATATCCCGTTCCTTCCACATAATTCATACCGTAGTATTCATGCAGGATGTTGATCATCCACGATACATCCTCCTCATACTGAGTGAGGAGTCCCTTATCCATGTCGAGGAGATAATATTTTTCATTAAAGGCATTGGTCAGCCAACGGATAAATACCTTCCCGCTTCCCATATAAAGCACCTGCTGGATAAACCCTGTATCCAGGTTTCCGGCCTGGCTTTCAATATCGATCAGAGCAGAGCTCCCGTCAGGCTTTCCTATCAGGAAATAATCCTTATTTTGCGAATAATATTCATCTAACAGATAACCGTCGAACTTATACCTGAAGCCCCTGCCTATGGCCTTTTTGCCTTCTGCCTCCAAAGCTTTAGTCGTTGGCTCACATGATTCGACAGTTCCGCTCTCAACATCATAGACAATGTCATAATCAAAAAACTCATATGACGGTTCAAAAAAGAAATATACTTCAAGATCGATCTTTCCGTCTTTTACGCTATTGTCATCTACCTCAAAATAGAGTCCTGACCTTCTTTCTTTATGAGGATTATCAAACTGAATATCTAAATCGCTCCCGAGATCGACCGTTTTCAAAAGATTTCCGTCAAGATCGAAAACATCCAGGAATGCAAACTCATAATCATCGAGTCTTGCCTTTTTTACATCAACATCATCGGGTATCTCATATCTTCCTCCGGACACAAAATAGAGCTTGTCACCGTCCATTCCGGCAAATGAGACTTCAATATCATCAACAGACCTGTCACTTGTTTTGTAGTGATCTGCAACATCAAATCTTACAGTGGAAAACCATTCCTCATCCTTAGCGACTGTGGTGATATCTTTATCCGCGCATCCTGTTACTGCAAGAGATGACATCCCGATGCAGACAGTCAAAGTAACAGCCATGATATTTCTGCTCTTCATAAAGATCCTTCCTGTTATCTCCCCAATCGATCAAAACCCGCATGATCCGGACTTTTGATCTAAACTCCCTGTCCTTTTGCCGATGCATTGGACACACATAAAAACTGCCACACAGCCTGTTACTAAAATTATCTTATTTTGGCTTTTAATCAATCCTATATCAAAGTTGAATGAAAACTGTGGCAAGGCAGTATTTTACAATGCAATTACGTTTATAGATTATTTTATGAAAGATGTATAACATATTGCGTAGAACAATCTATCATTCCAATCCGGTCCGTATAAAGGAGCAGTTTTTCTGATGTTGCTAAAAGAACTGAACAGGTCAAGAGGGGCACTTTGCTCATTCATTCTTCTCGTATACTTTATCTGTTTCTTCGGTCAGCCCGAAAAGCAGTCTTCCAAGACAGCGTATCTCATAGTCTCCGTTCTTGCCATTTTCGCGTTCTTCATAAATCAGGTCGCTTACCATAAGAACCCCAGAGCCCTCGAAAGACTCACGGACAAACACAGGCAGATAACAATCTTCGCATTCGCTGCTTTATTCGGCCTCATCGTAGTCTATGCAAATTACGAGCTCTTCTTTACCCTGCCCATGATGCAGAGGATCTTTACGATACTTCTCCTGTTCATCTCTACGGGCGTCGTATTCATAAACATTTTCCTCTTCTGCGTATGGCTTTTCGCGATGTTCGATATAAGAAGCGAGACTCCTGAACTCAATCCGCGCAAATGGTTCATCGGCTGCTTTGCGGCTCTCGCGATCTTCTATCTCATCATCTTCTACCTTTGCTCTTATCCCGGCCAGATCTGCTCCGACAGTCTGAATCAGATCAAGCAGGTCATATACAGCGATTACTCTAATCACCATCCCGTATATCAGACATGGCTCATCGGCCTGTTCTTCAGGATCGGTCTGTTCATCTTCAACGACATCAACGACGCCATCGCCGTCTACACGGTCTTCCAGGTGCTGGTCCTTTCTGCTTCATTCGCATTCCTGATCTCCACCATGATCGAAGCCGGCTGCCGCAAGCCGTTTGCCGTTCTGTGGCTCATCTGGTTCATGTTAATGCCTTGCCACATCATCTTCAGCTTCACTCTCTGGAAGGACAGCCTTTACGGCGCCGTCGTGCTCCTCTTCTCGCTCGCGCTGTTCAGAATCGTCAAGAAGATCGGCAAGAAGCAGGTCTATAACTTCGTGCTGCTCACGCTCTCGGGCGTCGGCTTCAACCTCTTGAGAAGCAACGGCCTGCCCGCATATATGCTCCTTCTCGTGATCTTCGCTGCATGCTATTTCTATGCCAGGAAGCTCGAAAAGAAGAATCCCGCCAGAAAGGTCGATCCGGACAAAAAGACCATTGTCCTCTGCCTCGTCGTGGCGCTTCTCGCTTCGCTCATAATGAAGTTCCCTGTCCTCAAGGCGATGAATATCCCTCAGGCTGACACGGTCGAGATGCTCTCGATCCCCGTCCAGCAGATAACCAGGATCGCAAAGGAAAAGGACGACTTCACCGATTATGAGAGAGAAGTCATGTCCCACGTCGCATCGCTTGAGACCATGAAGGAAAGATATAACCCCAGGATCTACGACTACGCAAGAGACGTTATCCGTTATGAGGGAGACCAGCAGTATATCAAGGACCACCCCGTAAGGCTCTTCGGCATATGGCTCGCCTGTGTCACCAGACACCCGTTCATCGCTGCCGAAGCCTGGGTCGACCAGACATCCGGCTACTGGAATCCCGGTTCATATTACTGGATGAAATGGTGGGACGGCGTCTGCGAGGAGGAAGGACTGCACCTCATCGTCCACTCCGACAAGGTAAACACGCTCTTCCACTCATACGTAAGGGCTTTTACAGACGAGAATTCAGTTCTCGGCCTGGGATACAATGTCGGCTGGCATGTATGGATAATGCTCCTCTTCATCGCTTACTGCATCTATCAGAAGCGCAAGGACTTCATGTTTGCACTTCCGGTCATCTGTCTCATCGGAACACTTCTGATCGCAACCCTAATGCACGACGAATTCCGCTTCGGCTACAACATCTACACATGTCTGCCGTTGATAATATTCTGCTGCATGGGCTATAAGGAAGCCTCAGTAAAAGCTCCCGCAAAAGCGGCAGCAAAGGCTTCTGAATCCGATTCTGTCCCCGTTGACGCACCTGTACCTGAAGGAGACGTCCCTGCTGACGCGCCCGCACAGAAAGAGTTCTCATTCAAGGCATTCTTCAAGTCATTAAGAGAGCCTGAAGATCCCCAGTCAAATCTGGATCCTGATCTCGACCCGTCCGAGTATACGGATAAAGACTAAAGGGGCGGATCTCATTAAGTACGGTTTTCGCGAACGGGGTGTGATCGATCCCCGTAAGACTGACACAGCCTGCATGACGCTCTGACTTTCCTCCTGCATAAATTTGTAGTGTATAATTATCTGTGGAACGCCCCGGAAGGGCACAGGGTTAGATTTATTGGAGAGAGTTTATGAGATTCTTGAATAACAAAACTGCTATGGCAATAGCGCTTTTGGGTCTGTTGCCGCTCATCGTCATCATCGTTGTCTTCTCGCTTGGCGGCGGGAAGGCTGCTTTGGCACCGTATTCGCCCGATGCACAGCGGAAGATCATGGAGGATTATACCGACAAGCTCAATGGCCGGAACGCGGACATCATCTTTTACAGGACCGAACCTGACGGACCGGACAATCTCAAGGCCAGAAGAGTCAATGCATTGAACAGCCAGGGTCTTGGTATGGAGCGTTATACGAACTGCGATTACCATGTGATCATCATAAATGAACTGAACGGCAGCCTTAACCTCACCACTGAGGAGCTTCAGAAGCTCTGCAGCCTCATGAATGATGACGGTTTCCGCATCGTTTATCTCGGAAAGAACTTCCAGCAGCTTTACGATAACAGCATTATCGGCGAGTTGCCCCGCTCAGGTGCAAAGAGCTGTATATGTTTCTATAACAAACACGGCATACGCTTCAGCGGCGGCGGATTTGCGGACGATCCGGCTGCCATGCCCATCACCGGCCTTGATGACAACCGCGAGATCCTGTTCACCGCGATTGAAGAACTCGCCAACATGGACTTGTACTGGAGCTGATCCCTTTATCCGAATGCAACATTTCAGAGCCCTTAAATGTATTGATAGTATAAGGGTCTGATGCAGGATGGCCGGCAGACCCCGGAAACCAAATGCAGAGGGAATAATAATGGGACAGAAGAGCAGGAAAAAGGTTTGTATATTGCTGGTCGTGGGGATCGTAATCAGCGTTGCGGCAATGTTTTGGGCAACACTTACCATATTGACTTTTTTCGCTTACAAGGCGGAAACAAGGCAGACCGAATATAAATACGCTTCCAGGTACGATCTTCCGATAGGCGGCGACGGCTATACCGAAGGCCGTAAATGGCACGTATACAAGAAGGACGAACACGGCGTTATCTATCTTTATGTCTATCACGCGGGCGCAAAGACAACCGAAACCGATTACATGCAATACATGATCTTTAATTCCGCCAAGGATGCCGGGAAGATCTTTGAGAATAGATACAAGCAATATAATGAAGAAATACTCAATGAGGGCGAGAACTGGTTCAGATACAATGTTCCCGGCGTATGCGATGCGTACATAGAGAGCATGTATTATCTCGAAGGAAACGTCATCATCTGCGCTGACGTCTCGGTAACAAGTACCTGGGCCAGTTATTATGATGAAGACGACGACACGTCACCCTCGACCACCGAAACCTTTGACACGACCGATCCTGCCGGCGGACACTACGATTTGAATAATCTGGCTCCTTATATCTTTGCCAACGCTCCGTCGATAAGAGAATTCATCCTTGAGGAAGTCTGCGGCAGCTAAGTGACCATAAAGGAGCCCGTTTGAAAGTCTTGTGGATCATTAAGTGAAATTACCAACCTGCCAGGGACCTCACTGCTCCTTTAAGTAATATCAAAATGGTCCTTCCTTCGAATACTGATATAATATGCTTCAGTAATCCGGGAAGGACCTTTTTATGGAAACAGTTTTCGAGTCCGCAAACATAAGATACGTAAAGCCCACATTGGAACTCGTACCCGCCTATCTTGAGATGGTCAACGATATCGAGAACGTGGCGCGCTACATCGGTGACAGGCGCGAGCCCATCTCATATGAGGAGGAGTGCAAATATATCCGGGAGAGGATCGACAATCACGCTCTCCTTTTTTCCATGCTCGAAAAGTCCACCGGCAGCTTTATCGGCAACATCGAATTCTTCAACCACAAGGGCTACGAATCCGAATGGGGCATCGTCATCACCACCGCCATGCAGAACAAGGGCTACGGCAAAGAAGCCCTGCTCCGCTCCGTCGAATACGGCTTTAACGAGGTCGGCCTCGAGCGCATCTACCTTATCGTCTACGCCGACAACGCGCGCGCGATACACGTCTACGAGGAATGCGGCTTCACCGAATACGACCGCACGGACGTGGATATATTCATGCACAGAATGAAGAACGGCTAAAGGGGCTTCACCCTCACCTCTGTCATCTCAGGCTGTCTGTTCGTCTGGTTCATCCGGGGGCCTTGATGGTTGATGGTCTTGAGGGGTGACCGTGCTCAAGGGCATGTGGTGTGGTGTGATGTGGGGTTGTTTTTTCGCGTACCTATAAATTGCATGAAAAACACATTCTTATAGGTACACACCCACTCAAAATCCTTATTTTCGCATCCCGCGTACCTATAAATTGCATGAAAAACACATTCTTATAGGTACGTTTCTGCTTCAGAACCGTGTTTTCACGGTTTGCGTACCTATAAATCACTCGAAAAAATTCATTCTTATAGGTACACACCCACTCAAAATCCTTATTTTCGCGTCCCGCGTACCTATAAATCACTCGAAAAAATTCATTCTTATAGGTACACACCCACTCAAA
>JAEEGL015795602.1_pt1 | contig 10874 bp, 7 predicted proteins | sample 9134231 | NCBI WGS metagenome assembly JAEEGL01 (sample SAMN16246548, study PRJNA631951) | gut metagenome | biome: gut microbiome; feature: rumen; material: fiber-attached | host: Bos | place: Iran: Karaj | collected 2018-10
ATGTTGCTATACTAAAGCCTGAAGGTAGAATACCAATAACTAGAGGCTTACCACTTGGTGATTCAGATCAAGTTAAAATGGGTGATCACGTATTTACAATTGGTAATCCCCTACAACAGGACTTTTCATACAATGAGGGTGTTGTATCCAATCCAAAGAGAATACATGATGATAGAGAAGATTATGTAATACAGACTAATATAGATTTCAACCACGGAAATTCAGGTGGACCACTAATCAATAAAAAAGGTGAAATTATTGGTATGGCAACCTACTCACTAATCAATGAGCTTGAAACTAACGTCGAAGGCGTAGAGGTTAAGGGTGAAACACGTGGTATGGGATTCTGTGTATCATCTAATACAATTAAGAAAGTAATTAAGAAAATAAATAATTAGGAGGAAAGAAAAAGATGGGATTATTTAAGAATAAGGATCAGGTAATTACTGCACCAGTAGATCCTACTAAGCTAATTACTAAATCACCTGTAGAGGAATGGCAGGGTGGAAATGTTAAATTTGATATTCCAGAGGATTATATAGGAGTATTCTTCTATGATAGAATGAATTATGTATTCTATAGAGAGGATATACTTATTCCTCAAACTAAGGAGGAAGCATTCTTCCCTAAGAAAGCATTTATTTCTGGAAACAAATTTAAATTCTATTTAGTAAATCCAAATTATAAATTCGATACAATTAAAACAGCTATTTTAAATCAACACTATGAAAAGGAAAAAGCTAAGGGTGTTGAATTCAAATGTACATTTAGAGTTGATTTATACATTAAACTATTAAAGGGTAATAAATCAATTTTAAAGGAAGTTGTTAAGAATCATGCAGATAGAATTGAAAGCCTAGATGAAATCATTCAAGCTGATGTATCTCCAATCCTAAATAAGGTAGTAGCAAGATATGTATCAGAGGAGCTTGCAAATTCTAATTACATTTATGAGGAATTTAACAAGAGTACTCATTTAGAGAAGATTCAAAAGAATGTTATTGTTTCATTAAAGGATGAGCTTCAAAGATTTGCTGTTAGACCTTATGAATTAACATTAAATATCTTCACTCCAGAAGAAGGAGAAAAGAGATTAACTCAAATCAACGATATTATGTTCGAGAAGGTTATCGATACTCTTGAGCATGAAATGCATGATACAGTTAGAAAAGAGCATATTGAGGACAGAGAACTTGATATTAAGGAAAAGAAATCGGTTGATGCACAACAAACAAAATCAGGCGATACATTCAAATGCCCACAATGCAATAACATAGTAGATAAGAAATTTGCATTCTGTCCATATTGCAAGAAGGAACTAAAGTAGGAGGATTATTGAAATGGGATTATTTGGTTTAGGTGGAAACAAAATAAAGAAGGATTTAGAGTTCAAGCAAGCTAATATTTCAAATATTACTAGAGCACAAAGATCTGTTGATGGATTACTAGAGGATAGTAATTCAGTGGAATTAAAATCATTAAAGTTAGCATTAAATGAGCTTAAGGATGTTGTTAGTAATGAATATAAGGATACTGGCAAAAGAAATAAAGAGAATAAGCAAATTGAAGCTAAGCTTGATGAATTATTCTTAAATTTAACAAATGTAATGAAGAATAATAATGAGGTTACAGCTGAGGCTGCAAACTTCATCGTTCAAAATGCAAAGCTAGTATATGGTTATTACTTTGGTGCTTTCAGTAAGTGTCCATTAGTAACTGATAAGGATTATCAACAAAGATTTAATTTCGTATTAAACGTTCATAAGGATTTAGTTCAAGCATACGCTAATAAGGCAAGCCTTGAAAAGCAAAAGGAAGATTATAAGAATTTTGCTAAAGAGGAAGGTATCTCTAGTAAGCAGCTTGATGATATCATGAACAAGATTAAGGAAATCAATGCAAAGATTACTCCTTTAAACAATGAAATCATGAGAAGCAAGACTGAGCTTCAGGGTTCAATGATTCAGATGACTGCAATTGCTAATAAGGCAACTGAAGAGGATAGAATGAAGATGAAGGCAGCTTACTCTACTTCAGTATCTGATTTATTTGAAATGTGTGACTTAACTAATGAGAAGTACACTAATCAGCTTGTTGAAGAATCTAAGCAGGCAATTGATTACCAAAATAAGATTGAGGAAAGACAAGCTCAAATCAATGCTCTTAACGAGCAAATGCTACGTGGTGGTCAATTATCACAAGAACAAGCACTTGCTGAGGAAGCAGCTCAATTTGAGGATGAGAAAACTGTTGAAGAGAAGCTTGCTGCAATAGAAAAAATGTAACTAAAAGGAGATAAATAATCATGGGACTTTTTAAATCAAAAATGGATAAAGAATTAGAAAATAAAATGAGAGTTAGACAAACTAGAAAAAAGTTTGAAAAATTCGTAACTGAGTGTGAGCAAAAGGAAACTGCACTAATTAAGAAGGCTGTAGAAGCTAAGAAGAATGGTTTAAATACTGAATATAACCAAACAGTATTATTTCTTAAGATGATTATTGCTCGTAAGGAAAAGAGTAAGCATATGCTACATCAATTAACTTTACAGGAATTATTAAGACAGGAGGCTATCAACTCTAAGGAATTCAATGAGAGTATGGTAATCCTATCTAAGGAAACTGCAAAGCTATTTAAGAATTTCGATTATAAGAAGATGATGAGAGAGCAACAAAGGATGGCTATCGAATCAGAAAAGGCAAGAGCACAATTAGATATGTTCTTAGAGGAAGCAGATTCTATTTATGAGGATATGCAAAGTAACGAGGGTACAGTTGAAATTGATAATGAGCTTCAAGCTAGAATTGATGCACAACTATCAGAGGTAGATTTAAGTATCGAAGAAGAAATGGCAAAATTTAATGCATTATAATCTATAAGCTTGGAGGTTATAAAATATGACAGTATTAGAATTAAATAATAAAATAAACGAATTATTTAATAAAGCTGTTGCTGAAAATAAAAATGGCGAATATGAAGCTGCTATTGCTAGCCTAAAGGAGGCTGGTAAATATTGCTTCATGCTTGCTAAGCAATTTCCAACAGAAAGAGAATATGCTATGAAGAGAGTAGATAACTATTCTCAAATCATAGAAAAAATAAGATTAAAAATGAATCCTAATAGCCAGCCTAAGCAAGCAAGCTCTAATCAACCTGGTGGTAAGACACAGGGTCAGGGTAAGCAGGATGACAAGCTTCAGGATTCGGGATTACATGTAACAACAAATACAGGTATTACATTTGATGATGTAGTTGGTCTTGATAATGCTAAGAAGATTATCGATTCTGAATGTGTATTCTATTTTAAGCATAAAGAAATCTATGAGAAGTTTAAGCATAAACCAACTAAGGCAATTCTTTTATACGGTGTTCCAGGAACAGGTAAAACAATGTTTGCCAAGGCTGTAGCATCTGAGGTTGATGCACCATTCGTACATATTTCTGCTAAGGACTTAAAGGATAAGTACGTAGGTGAATCAGAAAAGAATATCAATAGAATATTTGAGGATATTAAAAAGTTACCATATGCAATCATCTTCCTAGATGAAGCAGAGGAAATTTTATCAGTAAGAGGAAGAGACAATAATTCTCCAATCAATGATTCAATGGTTACAAACTTCTTAAAGGTTATTGATGGTTTTGATTCAGGAAATAACTTCCTATTCATCGCTGCAACAAATATTCCATCAAATATCGACCCTGCGATTTTATCAAGATGTAGATACAAGATTAATATTGCACTACCTAATGAAAAGGCACGTGCTCAAATCATCGCTAAGCAATTAAAGGGCGTTAAGCTTGCTCCTGATCTAGATTATGATTATATCGCAAGATTAACTCCTAAATATTCAGGACGTGATCTTGAAAACCTATGTGGTGAAATTACTACATACCCAATCGATAGATTTAGAAAGAAGCTTACTGAATTTGCTAAAGAAGGCAAAGGCGAGCCAACTGATGATGATTATGTTTCATATTTAACAAAGGATGACGTTGATAGAGCCGTTGATATGGTTCCATCATCTGCTAACCCTGTTGCTGAAAGACAAATCAGAGAATATGAGGCTACATTATCAGATAGAGAAAGAATCGTTGATGATTCTATGGCTAAGAAGAGTGAACCAAAGTCTGATCCCAGGCCTGTAGAACCTGCATTTACACCTAAGCCAGAGCCAACCATTGAGCCTGTAAAACCAAGCAGATTTAAATTTGATTTTAGTGATAAACAATATGAATTCCCACCAACTAGTCTATTAAATAGCTATAATAAAAATACTATGGAGGATGAGAATTTAAATAACCTTAATGATAAGATTATCGATACATTAAAGAAATTTGGATTTGAAGTACAATTTGTTGAATATACAGTTGCTCCTCAGGTTATTAGATTTGAATATAGAATGCTTTCTGATACATCAGCTAATAAGATAAATACATATGTTTCTGATATTTCTAGAGCATTAAATGGTATTGAGGTTAATATTACTCAAACTATTGAGGGTAAGGACGTATTTGGTATAGAGGTTAGAAATACTAGCCCATCAATTGTTGGATTAAGAGAAATAGTAGAATCAGATGAATTCCAATCTATCGATACTAATTCACTTACAATTCCAATTGGCGTTGATATTTCTAATAACTATTTATTCTCAAAGAATGGTGAAATCATTCATGCATTAATTAGTGGTGCTACAGGTAGTGGTAAGAGTGTATTTATTAACTCAGTAATTTGTAGCTTATTATATAAGTACACACCAGCTGATTTAAGAATGATTTTAGTAGATCCAAAGAGAGTTGAATTCTCTATCTACAGAGGAACACCACATCTACTTTGTGATGTAATCAATGATATCGATCAAATCAACTTAATGCTTGATGCACTAATTGATGAGATGAATCATAGATATAAAATTATTGAAACTGAAAAATATAAAAATATTCAAGCATATAATCAATTCTCAGGTAAAAAGAAGATACCACTTATCTGCTTGTTTATTGATGAATTCGCCGATATTATCGTAACTAAGGGCAGCAATGAATTCGTTGAAAAGCTAATATCTCTATCAAGTAAGGGTAGAGCATCAGGAATTCATATTTTCCTTGCTACACAACGTCCAAGTGCCGATATTATCGTGAGTCCAATTAAAACAAACTTTATCACAAGAATTGCCTTTAGAGTTCCATCAGGCGTTGATTCAAGAGTAATCCTAAATGAATCAGGTGCTGAGAACCTAACAGGTAAGGGAGATATGCTATTTAAGGGCACAAGCAGTATGACAAGATGCCAATCTCCATATGTTAGCGATAAAGAGCTTTCTGATATTATGAATTTTATATGTAAATAGTAGGAGGATAAAAAATGTCTAAGTCAGATAAGGAATTTGAAAGAAAACGTCAAATTAACGAAACAAAGAAGAATTTTCAAAAATATTATGATTCTTATGCTAAGCAGGAGGAGGAATTAATTTCTCTTGCTGCACAAGCTAAGAAGGAAGGTAGATTACTTGATTATAAGCAAACTATCGAAACATTAAAATATATCAGCAGTGGTAAGAGAAAGATGAGCAAGTATCTTTACCAAATCGAGCTTTGTGAAATCCTAAAGGATGAAGGCCAAATGGGCCAAGAGTTCGTTAAGCTTATGGGCCAAGTAAGTAGCGAAACTGCAGACATCTATAAAAACCTAGATGTTAATAAGGCTAAGGAAATTAACGAAAACAATAGAAAGATTGCAGCTCAACAACAAAGCTTCAATGATTATCTTCAGGCTATTAGTGAAACTCAAAATGTCGGAGAGACAGATGTTAACCTTGATAAGGAATTATTAGATAGAATCAACAAGATTGCAGGTGTTGAGGAAGCTAAAGAGGGAGAAAAGCAAGTTCAATCAGATGCTAGTCTTGAGGAACTTGAAAATGCATTTAATTTAAAATAATTTATTTAAAAGTTTAGGGTGTTTTTATGTTGTTAAATCAGGAACTTTATAATCAAATAAATAATTATATAGATGAAAACTATATTGTGTTTGATAAAAAATCATATAGCTTTGTATTAGAGAATAGGCTAAATGATTCTAATTTTATCAATGAATATATCTTTTCTGATTGCCAGGCAAACGCTGCTGAGCTCTTAGCACTACTTCAGGAATTAACTGAAGTTTTTGCTGTTAATTTAGAGGTTGGCGTAAGTATTGCAGAGGAATATCAACGCTTATACGAAAACCAAAACGTTATTAAAAACACTAGAGAAAAAATAGGCAAAATAAAAACTAAGATAGAGGAGGAGAATCTTGAATTCTCATCAGGTAATGTTAGTCAAATAAGACAAGTATTAGATGTTGAAGAGAGTAATCTCCTTTCTATTGATGCCGTATCATTAAATGAAAACAATAAAAAGGCATTAAATGATGCGCTAGCAGAATTAAAGGCTGTTAGATTTGAGCTTGATAATATTTTCAAGAATTTCTTTGAGGACATCGATTTTGAAGCTCAAATCACTAGAGCCTTTAAAATAAATAGTGTTTGGACTACTAATTATGGAGGATATAATTATAATCCATATTTATCTATTCCAAATATTGATGAACAAGCTTCAGTTGATTTTGATATTCTAACAAACTGTGAATATCTAAAGAATACTAACAAGGGTTATTTTTCACCACTTGTTCATGCTGATAAATTATTTATTAGTGTTGATGGTGTAAGTATTACAGTTATCGATTCTAATAATAATGAGAAGAGAATAGAATTAAATGATGAAATAATATTCTCTGGAACAATTATGTATCTAAAGATGGATAGATTCCTTATTGTTCCATGTAGGAAGGCTATTCAAATCATTGATATAATTCATGGACCAAAGCTATTTACATCTATTAATTATAGTGGATTTGGTGAGGATTACGAGGTTAAATCAGTAGCCTCATTCAATAATTACTGCTATATTAATATAAGTGATTATACAAATAATAATACTATTATTTGGAGACTCATGTATTACAATAGATTCATTCCAAGAAGAAAGGTTCTACAAAAAAGAATCCTATCTAATCTATCATTAGTTTATGATAGTAAATCAGCTAAGATGAAGCTATATTGTATCGATGATGATGGTAATCTAATTAATTTAGATTGTAATTCATTAGATGAGCTTGATCATAAGAGCCTAAAGGCTTTACCAATCGATAGATATTATAAGAGTGGTAATAATATCGTTAGATATAATTATCCTATTATGTCTTATGATGATAAGATTTATTATTTATCATTCCTAAAGGATTTATCATTAAGCTTATGTATTGTTGATCCATCTAGTGAGAATTTAGAAACAACAATTAAATTACCTAAATATCAGAAGCAGAATAAGGATGCTGAGCTTGTCCCAAGCTTTTCAAACATTGTATTAAATGATGAGAAGGCTGCGATATTAGGTCCATTTGATAAAAGGCTTGCTACATTCAAGTATGTATATAAGGATGTTAAGCTAAAGGAAGATGTAGATAGTACTGAAGCTCGTCCTTATGCTAAGAATACATTTATTCTAATGAATGATGATAATCCTATTAGAATAACTGATAAGTTTAATTTAGATAATAAGAGCTTTGCAAAAATTGTATGCGTATGGGGAAAGAGGATTGTTGTTCTTGTTGATAACCCACAAGGCAATAATTATACCCTATATGTTGAAATAAAGAGGTGATTACGTTGGCTAACAAAATAAATTTTCATATCGAGGTTGAGAAAACCGGTACTGGTGTTATGAAAACTGGTAATTTAGTCCCTAGAGATTACACACAATATGAAGATTTACTATCTAAGGCTGATAGATTTGATAGTACTAACGTTCGTGGTAGATTAAGACTAAACGATACTAATTTCTATAACTATAGACAATATTATAAAAATAAAAAGGCTGCGATGGATGAGAATCAGGATTACACAAGTGAGGATTCTTTATCTTTTGCTTACGCACACCAAATTCAAACAGTTGAAACTATACTTAAGCTTCCATCAGGAGGCTTACTAGCTGATCAGGTAGGTATGGGTAAAACAATTGAGGCAGGTATGCTAATCAGTGAGCTTGCTTACCGTGATGAGTGGAGAGTATTAGTTATCACATTATCAAATGATGAATTAATTAATAACTGGAAAAACGAAATGTATGATAAGTTTGGTTTAACACTTGCAATATTAGGTGAAAAGAATAAAGCAAGCGTTAAGGAGGTATTTAATACATTATGTAAATACCAACAAACAGGTATTGCTACAGATATTAATGGTAAGGAATTTGAAACTATCAATGGTACTAAGAGATACTATAAGGGTGTATTAATACCATTCTCATATTTAGTTGATGATAATTTCATTCAATTAGTTGATAAATTCAATGAGGATAATCCTAAGCAACCATTCCATGTAGATATGATTGTTGTAGATGAATCACATAGATATACATCATCTGATTCAGCAAGAAGTGATAACAAGATTAAAGCACTTCACCATCTACAGATGAAGCAAAAGAGAATTGTTGATGGCGTAGAATATGAGCAGAAGCTTGGTAGAATCCTACTTTTAACTGCAACACCAATCAAGAATGACTTAAATGAATTACTAGAACTAATGCAAATCATTAACCCTTCTAAGACTGAAGAGGACTTCAGAAAGGATTTAGGTTTAACTGAAGAGGATGAATTTGATTTAACTACAGTTTTACAGAAGCATAGAGGTGTTAATAAATGGTGGGAGTGGTTTTCACAATTTGGTGAAAGACATACAAGAATCACTACATTATATGACCCAGTAAAAAGAAGATTTGGTGTTCACTGGAAAACTAAGAATTCTCATTCATTCTATTTCAATAATGATAATTTAATTCAAACAAGAGATTACTTCATAGATGATGATTCAGAAACAAAAATAAAGCTTGTTAGTGGATCATATATTGAAAGAGAGAACTTTACATCACCACTTAAGGGTGTACGTGATTCTGCTATAGTAAACTATAGAGATACTATTGAAGAAATCGATATGGATAAATTCAATCGTTTCATGGAAATAGTTAGATATATTAAGAAGGAAATATCACTTGAGGCTTTAGAAAAGGTTGGCTTCAATGAAAAGATTGATGGCTTTAGCTATAAATCATTAGTTGATGATTATTTAGTCAACTGTCTAAAGAAGAAGGGTGATTTATATACTAAGTGGAAGGCTATTAAGCATAGCTATTCTGAAATGGGTAATGAGCCTGAAGAAATTGAAGCTAAGAAGGTTATGGAATCTTATGTTGCAAGCTTCCTAGTTTATAGTGGCTTCTCTGAATTTGGAGATAATAATGCATTCATTGATTCAATATTTAAATTCATTATCAAGAGAATACCTAAGCAGCAAATTGATAAGAATGGTATTGAGGTAGTTAAATCATACCAAAATCTAGCATTGATACTATGCTCAGGTAATTTCTTCCTACAGCTTGAAAAGATGCTAAAGCTTGGAACTATTATCAATAGTGATAAGCATTCAAATGAAAAGATTATTATCTTCTGTAAGGATGATTCTGAAAGAAGAATGCTTGTTGAAAACCATCATTTATGGGATTTCAACAATAGATATATGGATAATGACTCTGTAGCTAAGATAGGTAATATCTCAGAAAATAGTATTAACCATGCTAAATTCCTAAATGTAGTATCTATTGCCTATACAACAGACGCGGAAGGCTTAAACCTACAGTCATACCATACAATGATTAATTATTCTATCGTATTATCACCACTTCATATGGAACAAAGAATTGGTAGAATTGATAGAATTGGACAAAGAAATGAAATGGATGTTTATTTCTTTGCAAACTGCCAGGATGTAGAAGGATACATATTAAGATTCTTCGAATATGAGCTAGAGCTATTCTCTAACTGGAGTGGTGATACAACTGCTTCAACATATTATGATGGTAGAGATTATAACGGCAATAGCGTAAAGGTTGAGTTTGATAAGGCAGCAACTCAAAACTGGGAAGACATTATGAAGAATTCCATGGATTATCAATCAAAGATTGAAAGCTTTGAAACTGAAATTGCCAAGGTATTCAATAATGTTAGAGCCAGAGTTATCAAAATAGCTCAATATAGTAAGGATATTGAGGATATGAAGCAAAACATTGATACAATTGCTCAGGATGATTTTGATATGTATTTCTAAGGAGTAGGAGGGATGATGCTAAGCTATTTAGCATTATGTGTTTATGGATAAGGAAATTAATTATTTAGAAGAATTTCTATTCTCTGCTCAAAATAAAATAGATGGATTAAAGGTATATACTGAACCAGCTAATACTGATAACTATAATTATTTAGTTGTAGAATTTGATGGCTTCACTAAAAAGATAGATAAAACATTAGTATTAAATTATTGTAACATTTACCAAAAGATCAATAGAGAAGAATTAGATGAGGTAGATGTTGAGGTTAATCCTTATCGTAATTTAGGTAAGATTAAGGAAAAGAAGCTTAGTATTGATTCATCAATATTAAAAAGCGAGGATGAGGTTTCTGAACTACTAGAAAATATCGTTTCAAAGGTGTATGAAAAATACAATTTTTTAATACTGCCTTCAAAGGACGATGCGGTAGAGGAAATTAATCCTGATAATTATGTTAAATCTAATTATGAGATTTCATCTGCCCAAAGTAAATCTAAAGGACAAAATCTATATTCTATCGGCTTTAAGATTAGACTTGAAATTGATGGTGTAACTGAATTCGTTCCATTCAAGATTTATTTTAGAATTGGTAGAAATAGCAATAATGAGATTGATGTAAAGATTGCTGATGAATTTAATGTTGGCTCTAAATCAAGTAAGATCAATGTCATGACTGC
>JAEEGL016383798.1_pt1 | contig 10874 bp, 9 predicted proteins | sample 9134231 | NCBI WGS metagenome assembly JAEEGL01 (sample SAMN16246548, study PRJNA631951) | gut metagenome | biome: gut microbiome; feature: rumen; material: fiber-attached | host: Bos | place: Iran: Karaj | collected 2018-10
GCAACAACGGCGTAGACGAAATGCGCGATCTCAGGGATACCGTCAAATATCCGCCGCAGTTCGGAAGGTATAAGGTATATATCATCGATGAAGTCCATATGCTGAGCACGTCGGCGTTCAACGCGCTGCTGAAAACCCTGGAAGAACCGCCGCCGCATATTATATTCATCCTGGCAACGACGGAACCTCAGAAACTGCCGGAAACCATTTTAAGCAGGTGCCAGCGGTTTGACTTCGGCCGGATTGCCACTTCCGACATCGCAGCCCGGCTCAGGGAAGCGTCAGAAGGAGCGGGCGCTGCCGTATCCGACGGCGCGCTGATGACGATTGCCCGCGCCGCTGAAGGCGGAATGCGGGACGCGCTGAGCATCCTGGATATGTGCCTGGGTTACGGAGACAACATCGACGAATCAATGGTACGCCGGATCCTGGGCACCTGCGATTCAGGCTTTCTTTTCCGTTTCGGGGAAGCATTGGCGGAAGAAAACGCGGGCAGCGTATTTCAGATGATCGACGAAATGATGCGTGACGGAAGGGATCCGACAGTCTTTGCAAAAGACGTAAGCCATCATATCCGGTGCCTGCTGCTCGCGAAATCCTGTCCGGAACAGCTCGGATCCATTCTGGATCTGACGGACGACGACGCTGCGGATTATCGCGAACAAGCGGAAAAGTTCAGCGTAAGCCGCCTGATGAAGATCCTGGATTTATATATGGCGCTGGAAACAGAAATGCGGCTTTCGGCATCGCCCCGGGTCGCACTGGAAAACACGTCGCTGAAATGCTGCATCCGTACCGCGGAGGCCGACGCGACCGCACTGAACGACCGGATCGGAGAGCTTGAGAAGAAGATTGCCGCACTGACGGAACAGATCCGGAACGGGATCCGGATTCCGGACGAAAACCCGGCAGGAACGGAAAAAAAGGAAAAGCTACCGGAGAAGAAAGCCGCTGAAACACCGAAAGCCGCACCCTTGCCTGCCGGCGCGGGCGACCCGAAAACAGCCGATGTCTGGAATCAGCTGATGAAACAGTTCCAGAAGACGGAACCGGCCGTGTGGAGCATGCTGAATCACGGCAGGATTGTTTCCGCGGACGGCGGCATATTCATCTGGCAGCCCAATTCCGAGAAGGATACATTTTTCGTCAACACGCTCAACCGTGAAACATCCAGGAAAAAAATCAGCGATGCCCTGTCAGCGCTTACCGGACGACCATGCTCATTTGAAACAGCCGCGCGGACTTCAGGAGCAGGGAAAAACGACGATTCCGAAGAGGCATACATCAACCGCCTGTATGAAACATTCGGCAAAGAACCCGTCATCGTAAAGGAATGACAATGACCATGTCCGGACGTTCACGGAACTAAACGGACAAAAAAGAAACAGCAGCCATCAAACAAGGCTGCTGTTTCATTCTGATCCGGTGATCAGTTCAGCATTTCCTGGGAATCATTTTCGATCGTAACCTCTTCCACCGAACGGATGGCCCAGCGGGCGACGACCATAGACGTATTCTCACGGCCGACAGACAGAGTGATCGTATCGTCCTTAATGCCGGTGATCGTCGCGTAAATGCCGCCGATTGTACAGATCCGGTCTCCGGCTTTCAGGTTATTCAGCATCTCTTTAATCTGTTTATCCTTTTTCCGCTGCGGACGAATCATCATGAAGTAAAAAATCAGAATCATGATTACAAGGAAACCAAGGGAAAAAACATCCATTACGCATGAACTCCTTTCACATCATAGGAAAAGTATAACAAATTTACCGCCTGACCGCAAGCTTTTTCCCGGATTTCGGATTGTATGATATATGTACTGTATCGTCCGTTTATTCATGCGGCTGCGGGAGCGAACGGGTGGCGACGATGCTTACGCCTGTTCCGGCAGCGTCTTCCAGAACAACATCCCCCGGTCGGATCGGAAGCGTTACGGAAACAGCGGATAACTGGCTCATCACGTCACGGATCCGTTCCTTCGGCACAGGGAAAGCAGTCTTGACAGAGAGAGGGATACAGGAGCCGGAAACCGGGATGACCGCCGTAATCATTCTTTCCGGCGCCGTACATTCCTGCTGCGCGTATTTTGCGCCGCGCGGGCAAGTGTTTCCGGAAACAGAAAGAAACTCCCCGGCGTCAGAAAGCTGAACCGTCATCCGGCACCCGACCGGACAATTGATGCATGTGATGATCTGTTCCATCATCATTCCTCCGATTCGATCCGGACGGTAATGGTATCGCCTGAAACTGATGAAATATCCTGTGCTTTCAATGTCAGGACGGCCATTTCGCCCGGGGTAAAGATCATTGACTTTTTCCGGCTGACAACCCGGCCGTCCGATTCAGCGACAACCGACGCGTTCCGGTAGACGGCATCCGGGCGAAACATCAGGTCGACATCTTCGGTACAGTTCCGGCAGATTCTCTGGGGAACAGCACCGCATACGCCTTTCCCGTCGAGAACTGCTATCTTTCCGGTTCCGGCAGAGCCTGACCCCACATAAGCGGCGGCAGCGCGTCCGGCCTTAAAGCTTTCAGCGGATACGTGGTCCACCAGGTCATGCACGTGAAGCACATTGCCGCAGGCAAAAATACCGGGGATGCTGGTTTCGAAATGATTGTCAACGACTGCGCCCGAAGTGGCCGGAGAAAGGACAACGCCTGCCCCGGAAGACAATTCATTTTCAGGAATCAGCCCGCAGGAAAGAAGAAGCGTATCGCATTCAAAATCCATTTCTGTCCCGGGAACCGGATTGCGCTGCGCGTCTACCCGGGATACCGTAACACCCTCCAGGCGTTCCCGTCCCCGGATATCCGTAACCGTATGCGAAAGATACAGCGGAATGTCATAATCCTGCAGGCACTGAACAATATTTCTGTTCAGCCCGGAGGAATACGGCATGATTTCCACACAGGCCAGCACCTTCGCTCCCTGAAGCGTCATCCTTCGGGCCATGATCAGTCCGATATCCCCGGATCCAAGGATTACCACCCTTTTCCCGGGCATCCATCCCTCCAGGTTTACAAAGCGCTGGGCTGTGCCTGCTGAATAGATACCGGCGCATCGGGTTCCCGGCGTGCAGAGGGCGCCGCGGGGGCGTTCCCGGCATCCCATAGCCAGAACGACAGCACCGGCCCGGATCGTCCGAAATCCCAGGCGCGGAGAAACACATGTCACTGTCCGGTCAGATGAAAGCGTGAGAACCGTAACGCCGCACTCCACTGAAATTCCAAGCTGTGAAACTTCGGAAATATCACGCTGTGCATATTCCGGCCCTGTCAGTTCTTCATGAAAGCGGTGAAGTCCGAATCCGTTATGAATGCATTGGCGCAGAATTCCTCCCGGTTCATCCTCGCGCTCCAGGACAAGGATGGATTCCACACCCGCTTTACGGGCTGAAATCGCTGCGGCAAGGCCGGCCGGCCCGGCTCCGATCACCAGGATGTCGACATACTGATCAATCACCGCTGTCACCCGCTTTCAAAAAGTCCCCGACCGTTCCGGAGAGCAGCCGGCTGTTACCGTTGCCTTTCGTTACTTCCGCCAGAGAACATCCGAGTTCTTCAGCCAGTATCGACGCGACGCGCGGAGAACAGAATCCTCCCTGGCAGCGTCCCATGCCGGCGCGCGTCCGCCGCTTGATTCCGTCGACAGTGCGGGCGCCGACAGGCCGCCGGATCGCCGCCCGGATCTCAGCTTCCGTCACGGATTCGCAGCGGCATATGATTCTGCCGTGAAGCGGATTCCGGGCCACCGCAGCTTTCCTTTCCTCGTCGGACATGCTGCAGAAAGGCTTTTCCCTTCCGGGAGGAAGAACAACACGTTCTTTCCTGGAAAGATCAAGAAACACGGCGACCTGACGGGAAATATCCTCAGCGATGGCCGGCGCCGAAGAGAGCCCGGGGCTTTCGATCCCGATCGCTTCAAACGCCCCGGGGCATCCGGCGACGGGTCCGACAATAAAATCATCCGTTTCAGGGTGCGCGCGGACTCCGCTGAAATTGGTAATGTTCGTCCTGGCGGAGAGACCGGGCCAGGTAAGAACGGCTTTGGACAGTACTTCCGCAAGTCCGGAAGCGGTTGTTTCCGTATCAAGCGGATCGGCAATATCCTCCGCATTCGGCCCGACGATCAGGTTTCCGTGAACGGTCGGCGAGATCAGAACGCCTTTTCCCCATTTTGTCGGACACTGGAATATGGTGCGGGAAAACGGCTGAGAAGGCGAACGGTCGAGCAGGTAATACTGCCCCCGCCGATGAACCATTCCGAAATGCCGGTCTGAAATCATATTATGCAGCTTTGCTCCGGACGCGCCGGAACAGTTGACGACGGCCCGGCATTCAAAGCTTTGATCCGCCGTCCGGACCTGCCAGTTCTGACCGCATCTGCCGATGGAAACGACTTCTTCGTTGAAGATAAAACGTGTTCCGTTGACGGCCGCGTCATCCGCCATGGCGAAAGCAAGCTCATAGGGGCTGACAATTGCCGACGTCGGAACCTCCAGCGCGGCAACTGCCTCCGGATTCAGATTCGGTTCCATGCGGAGAAGCTCATCCCTGCCGACGATCCGCAGCCCGGACACCCCGTTTTGTTTTCCGCGCTCCTCCAGCAGCCGCAACGTATCCGTATCCGTCTGAGACAGGGCGATGACCAGCGCTCCGCACTGCAGATAAGGAACGGAAAGCGCTTCACAGAGAGAGGCATACAGCTCCGCCCCGCGGACGTTATAACGGGCCTTGAGCGTTCCCGGCTTTGCGTCGTAGCCCGCATGAACGATACCGCTGTTTGCTTTCGTCGCGCCTTCGGCGATATCGCAGGCCCTGTCCAGAACGCAGACGGAAGCGTCATACCGGCTGAGCGCCCGGGCGACGGCAGTCCCCGTAATTCCCGCGCCGATGATCAGGATGTCCGTATACATCATACAATCAATCCCCTGTTATAATTTCATTCAATATACCATATCCCATATCGGTGATGCAATGATAATGTTGAAATGAAGTATGCGGAATGGTATAATCATGAGAGTTGTTTTCCCTCAGTCTGATGCGAAGAGGTGGCCGGCGTGATTACGACGATTTGTCTGAATCCCTGTTTTGACCGGACTGTCGAAGTGGACAGCCTGAAACTGAACACTGTGAACCGGATCCGTACCGCGCGGGACGATCTCGGCGGAAAAGGAATCAACGTCGCCGTCGTAGCCCGCCGGCTCGGGCTTGACGTTCAGTGCCTCGGGCTGATGGGAGAGGAAGGCTCCGCAGAGCTCAGCGGACAGATGGACCGGGAAGGCCTGAGACACAGCTTTCTGCGCGTTCCCGGAAGAGTGCGCACCAACATGAAAATTTACAGCCGGGACGGGAAGGGCGTTACAGAACTGAATGAACCCGGCGCGGCGGTGGACGAAGACATTCTGAATCGCTTTTTTGATGAAGCCAGGGAAAAGACAGCCGACAGCGAGATGATCGTCATGACCGGCAGCCTGCCTCCCGGGTGCCCGGTAGGGACTTACCGGGATCTTATGAATGTGCTCGACGGAAAAAAATGCATTCTGGATACGGAAGGAAAGGAACTGGAGCTTGCTGCCAAAGGCGCACATCCATACCTGATCAAGCCGAATCTACGGGAAATGGAAACAACGCTCGGCATCGAGCTGCGCACCATGCGCACCATCCGGGACGCCGCCCTGCTGTTTATCCGCCTCGGCGTTCAGCACGCGGTCGTATCCATGGGCGAAATGGGCGCCATGTACGTATCCGAGAAGAAAACGCTGTTTGCTCCCGCCCTCCGCGTGGAAGCCAAATCGACCGTCGGCGCCGGCGATGCGATGATCGGCGGCATGCTGATGGGATATGAAAAAGAAAAGGATATGGCGAAGGCTTTCCGATACGGCATAGCAGCCGGTGCGGCCAGCGTCATGACGGAAGGAACGCAGCTGATTATCCGGTCCGATTTTGAGAAACTGCTCGAACAGGTCAAGATACAGGAAGTGTAACGGTATTGATATTTCGCAGATTCAGGGCGGAGTATTCGGACGGAATCATTGATCTGATCCCGCTGCAAATCGATCCGCCGGATCCGGAACTTCGCTTCGGACACGAACAAATCTGGCGGATTACCCTGCATAACAGCCGGAAAGAGATCGGCCAGATCAGCTACCGGGACGGTGAAAGCCGATGTGTATATTATTACGGACATATCGGATACCATATCGATCCTCCGTACCGCGGGAAACACTTTGCCGCCAGGGCATGCCTCCTGATCCGTAAAGAAATCCGGATGAGCGGAAAAACATCCGCAGTCATCACGTGCGATCCGGACAATTCAGCCAGCAGAAAGACATGCGAACGTCTCGGATGCCTGCTGGAAGGAGAAGTGCCCGTTCCGGAGGACCTGCAGAAGAAATTTGAACTCAGCGCTGTAAAATGCCGGTATATCTGGCATATTACCGCCCAGCCGGAGGAAAATGTACAGTATAATTGACGGAGTCCAGATACACTGGGAAGCAGCAGGAAAAGAAGGCAGCCGCGTGCTGCTGCTGCATGGCTGGGGGTGTGACACATCCCTGATGCGCCCGGTTGCCGACGCGCTCAGCCGGCAGCACCGTGTTATGATCATCGATTTTCCCGGACACGGGGAAAGCGGCAGGCCGCCTGAGCCCTGGGGCGTACCGGAATTTGCGGAAAACCTGGTTCATCTGATCCGAGAAACAGGTTTTACCCCGTGCGCAGTAATCGCACATAGTTTCGGATGCCGGGTAGCCACCTGGATTGCATCTGAATATCCGGATCTCTTTACCAGGATGATATTTACCGGCGCTGCCGGAATCCGCCCGAAACAGAGCGAGGAGGCAAAAGCACGGGCCGAGAAGTACCGGAAGCTGAAAAACCGTGCCGACAAGCTTGAAAAGATTCCTTTCCTGCACGGGACTGCCGATGCAATCAGGGAAAAGCTTCGCCGGAAATACGGAAGCGCCGACTATAACCGCCTGGACGAAGAAATGCGGAAAACTTTCGTCAAGGTGATCAACCTGGATCTGACGGACCGGTATGAAAAAATCCGCCAGAGTACGCTTCTGATCTGGGGAGACCAGGATACCGAAACGCCGATATGGATGGGACATGAAATTGAAAAACGGATTTCCGACTGCGCATTGATCCGGTTTGAGGGCGGATCGCATTTCGCTTACCTGGAACAAATCCAGCGTTTCAACGCAATCGCTGTCCAATTTCTCAAGGAGGACTGAAAATGCCCGTCACTTCTTTGGTGCTGCTTGCATGCGTGGCAGCAGGCTGCCTCCTCGCAGCCCGGCTGCTGATACACTATTTTCAGCTGGAAAGCTATCAGCATCCAGGGTATTTCCGTACGGTCCGGAGAAATATCGGGAAAGCATTCCTTCCCGGCTTTCTGATGAACGTGATTATGCTTCTCTCCTCTGTTCTTCTCGCATATATCGTTCCGGAAGACAACGACTGGCTGCCGTGCGCGGGCGTCAGCGCCTGCATGGTGGGAGGCGGCTATCTCGTCGGCAGGATCTGCCGGGCAAAAAACGCCAAGAAACCGCTGAAATTTACACCGCGCGTCAAGCGGCTTTACGCTGTCTGTTTTCTTGTTTTCCTGGGCATGCTGATCCTTCTGCAGTCCATGGCAGCCCCGGAAACCCGGGCCCGGTTCGGCGACGGAGTCCATACCGTATTCGTGCTGATGCTGTCCGTATTTCCGCTTCTTCTGCCGCTGTGGATCGCGCTGGGCGGACTGATCGCCTGGCCGGTTGAGAAGATGATCAGCGAGCTGTATTTCCGGGACGCCCAGCGAATCCTGCGCGAAAGAAAAGACCTGATCAAAATCGGGATCACGGGCAGCTGGGGGAAGACAAGCGTCAAATTTATCCTCGGTACCATCCTGGAGGAGAAGTACCATACACTGGTCACGCCTTCCAGCTTCAATACGCCGATGGGCGTGACGCGTGTAATCCGGTCGCAGCTCGAGCCGGGGCACCGCGTTTTCGTGTCGGAAATGGGCGCGAGACACGTCGGCGATATCAGGGAACTCTGCCGGCTGGTTCATCCTCAGTACGGAATCCTGACGTCCGTCGGCCCCCAGCACCTGGACACGTTCAAAACCATAGAGCGAATCATCCGGACCAAATATGAACTGATGGAAGCCGTTCCCTCAGACGGAATGTGCTTTTTCGCAGACGATGAAGATATCTGCAGAACGCTGTACGAAAAGACGGAAAAAAAGAAAAGCCTTGCCGGGATGACTCCGGAAAAAGACGACGTATGGGCGGAAGATATCCGGGTCACTCCGGAAGGAAGCCGTTTTATGCTTTGTACCCGTGAAGAGCGGATTCCGTGTGAAACACAGCTGCTCGGCGAACTGAATATCCGGAATATCGTCCTGTGCGCTTCCGCAGCGAAAGCACTGGGATTGACCGGTGAACAAATTTCCCGCGGGATCCGGAAACTGAAACCCGTCGAGCACCGCCTGCAGATCATTCCCAATCCGGGCGGCATCACGCTGATTGACGACGCGTTCAACAGCAATATCCGCGGCGCGGAACAGGCGTTCCGGGTGCTTGCTGATTTCCCGCCCACAAGGATCGTTATCACGCCCGGCATGGTCGAACTGGGAAAAATGGAGCACGAGATGAACCGTCAGTTCGGCGCGTATATGGCCGGAGGATGCGATATTGCGATCCTGGTCGGGAAAAAGCGCAGTACCGCCATTGCTGAAGGACTCAGGGAAAAGGGATTTCCTGAGGAAATGATTCATGTGGCCGACACGCTGGAAGAAGCTTCCGCCTATATGCGGTCGATTGTGAAACCGGGGGATACCGTCCTTTTCGAGAACGACCTGCCGGACAACTATACGGAATAAACGGAGGAACAGTATAATGAAGAAAAAGATCGGCGTCATTTTCGGGAGCCGGAGCTGCGAGAGGGAAGTATCCATCATCAGCGCAGTCCAGATGATGCGATATGCTGATCCGGAAAAATATGACGTGATCCCGGTATATATTGACGAAACCGGCGTCTGGTATACCGGAGACAGGCTGAAGGATATCAACAGCTTTAAACCGTTCAGGCCGGATACCGCAGGGATCGAACGCGTATTTCCCGATCTGACGGCAGGTTCAGGCGCATTGCTGAAGATGTCCCGGACCGGCGGGCTGCTGAGCCGGGAAAAGCTGGAAATCGCTGCCCGGATCGACGTATTCGTGATCGTCATGCACGGCCTGAACGGCGAAGACGGAACGCTTCAGGGCCTGTTTGAGCTGGCGAATATTCCATACACGTCCACCGGCGTCGCGGGAAGCGCGATCGGCATGGACAAAATCATGATGAAACAGTTTTTCCAGGGAGCTGAACTGCCCGTTCTCCCGGGCGTCTGGTTTACCCGCCGCGAATATGAAAAGGATCCGGAATATGTGCTTCGCCGTGTCAGTGAAACAATCGGATTCCCTGTGTTCGTCAAGCCGGCGAACCTGGGAAGCAGCATCGGCGTAAGCCGTGCCGACGACATCGAAGGACTGAAGGACAGCATGGATCTCGCCTTCGATTACGACCGGCGCGTGCTGGTGGAGAAGGGGCTGGATCATCCGATCGAGCTGAACTGCAGCGTGCTCGGTTATGATGACGAGGCGGAGGCGTCATCCATTGAGATGCCGCTGAACAGCACGGATTTCCTCGATTTTAACGAAAAATACCTGGCCAGCGGAGGAAGCAAGGGAATGGCGAGCCTGCACCGCGTGCTTCCCGCGCCGATCGAGAACAGCCTGAAAGAACAGATTCAGGAGATGAGCCGGAAAATCTTCCGGATGCTGGACTGCAAGGGCGTAGTCCGGATTGATTATATGTTTGACAAAACAAGCGGGCAGCTTTACATCACGGAAATCAACACCATTCCCGGGAGCCTGGCCTTCTACCTCTGGGAATACGACCGGGTCAGCTACGCAAGGCTGATCGACCGTATGATCGAGTACGCCGAAAAAGCGCACGCCGACAGGAACCGGTCCAATTTCGCCTTCACGAGCGATATCCTGAAAAACGCTTCATTCGGCGCAAAAGGGGCAAAGGGCGCCAAAGGCGCCAAGGGATAAATTCCGCATGACTGGAACCGTTTCACGAAAACACTGTAATAGGAGGACGGGTATGCTGGAGAGAATCAAATCACCCGCGGATCTGTCCTGTCTGAGTCCAAAAGAATTATCCGCCCTTTCGGATGAAATCCGGAGCGAGCTGATCCGTACGGTCTCGGAGAACGGCGGGCATCTGGCATCCAATCTCGGCGTCGTGGAACTGACGCTGGCCCTTCACAGGACGTTTCATGCTCCGGAAGACCGCATCGTGTTTGACGTCGGTCACCAGAGCTACGTCCATAAGCTGATCACCGGACGGTACGACCGCTTCGGCACACTGCGCAAATACGGCGGATTGTCCGGATTTCCCCGCCGGGAAGAAAGCGAATACGACTGCTTTGAAACCGGGCACGCCAGTACTTCCATATCCGCCGCGCTCGGAATGGCAAGGGCCCGGGACTGCCTGGGGGAAAAGCATCACGTAATCGCGGTAGTCGGCGACGGAGCGCTGACCGGCGGTATGTGCTACGAGGCGCTGAATGACGCAGGCCACAGCCGGACCCGTCTGATCGTCGTCCTGAACGACAATGAAATGAGTATCGCGCCGAACGTCGGTGCACTGAGCACCTACCTGACCAAACTGCGGATCAGCGCAGGATGGCAGAGCGCCAAAAGAAGAGTCCGCAAGCTGACTGACATTCCCCTGATCGGTAAAACCCTGTACCGGATGATTCACGGAATCAAAAAACTGCTGAAATCCGTCCTGATGCGCGGCAGGAGTCCCGGATTCTTTGAGGC
>JAEEGL016393403.1_pt1 | contig 10874 bp, 8 predicted proteins | sample 9134231 | NCBI WGS metagenome assembly JAEEGL01 (sample SAMN16246548, study PRJNA631951) | gut metagenome | biome: gut microbiome; feature: rumen; material: fiber-attached | host: Bos | place: Iran: Karaj | collected 2018-10
AGCTGGGAGGAGGATGTTGTCACCTATCTGGGCAAAACAGGTTATGATCCCAAATTTGGTGCACGTCCGCTGCGCAGGCTCATTCAGCGAACCGTAGAGGATACCATCAGCGAAGAAATGCTGGCAGGGAACATCCAGCTCGGGGAAAACCTGAGGCTGTATCTGGATGATAAGAGTCAGGTCAGAGTTTCCAAGCAGGTGTGAGGTGTTTCTGAAAAGGAAAACATAAAGAAACAGAAGGGGCAGCAGATTTGCTGCCCCTTTTTGTGGGATTGGGAAGATGCTGCCGGATCTTGCGGATGTCCCTCCGAAGGAATGGAGGAAACCGATACGGCAGATCGGAAAATTTCGGTGGTCTCGGTTTCTCAGACAATCGCTTTTTTGTGACGGAAGACATTCAGAGCACGGGAGACCGGCGGATGCATGTTCTGCATGATGAATAGCTGAGATGTTCTTTTGAGTATTCTCTGTAATGACAGCAGATACGAACAATCCACACTGCCTGTCGGAAACGGCAGGTCAGGGGCGGGATGAAAATGCAAATAAGGAAGTGAAAGTTCTGATTTTATGTGGAGGAAACCTTGCAAGATGGGGGTCAATGTACTATACTGAATCGCGCGGGTCCGAGAAAACCCGACGTAATATGTGGTGAAGGAGACCTATCAATGAAAAAGCTGATCGCGCTGCTCCTGTCACTTGTCATGATTCTTGGCGTATGCTCTGCCATGGCAGACAACATCAAGATGGACAAACTGACGCTGGAATTTGTGCCTTCAAAAGATGCTGATGTCATCATCACCGGCACAAAGAATCTTCCTGATCTGCTCAAGGCAGAAATGGCCAATCAGGGCTATGATATCGGCGAAGTGGAGATCACTGTTGGCACGAACTATAATGCCACCGGCGAAGCCATGGGTGCCGGCTCTATCGATGTGGGTTGGCTGCCTCCGGGAACCTATGTTCTCTACAGCGATGAAGTGGATGTCATCCTGACTTCCACCCGTGCAGGTCTTTCCAACGACAGTGAAAATCCTGCTGATTGGAACGGCGATGCCAACAAGACCACGGGCGATTCCAACAATCAGGTTGGTTTCTACCGTGCTCTGATCTATGCTACTCCTTCCCCCTATGGCAAGGAACTGGCTGCCAAAGTCAACGCTGGCGAAGCTCTGACCTGGGAAGACCTGGACAAGGCTGTCTGGACTGTTGGCAACAACTCTTCCTCTGCCGGATATATCTATCCGACCCTCTGGCTCATGGAACACTATGATGGCAAAAAGCTGACCGACCTGTCCAATATCGCATTCGGCATCCAGTACGGCGACCAGTTCGCTCAGGCTGCTGCTGAGACTGTTGATATTATCGTCTGCTATGCTGACGGCCGTCGTGACTATGAGAAAGCATGGCAGCTGCCTATCGGTGAAACCGATCCTACCGGCAAGGCTGGCATGGGACGCCAGGATACCATCTGGAATGAACTGAATGTTATTGGCGTGACCCCCGGCATCTACAATGATACCGTTGCGATCACCAAGGCAAAGCCCGAAATCTATAACGATCAGTTCAAGACCGCTATTCAGAATGCTCTGATCAACATCATCAACACCGAGGAAGGCAAGGCCATCTTCTCTGTGTACAGCCATGAAGGCTACACCAAGGCTGTGGACAGCGATTATGATGCGACCCGTACCGCTCAGGAACTGGTGAAGTAATTGTTTATGAGCCGGGCTGCCGTAGCGCTATGGCAGCCCGGTTTTTTATTCACAAAGCATATTTCAAAGAGACAGGCGGCTTGGCCGCAGAAGGGGATTGCCTTGATAGAGTTCAAGCATGTAAGCAAAACGTATCCCAATGGGACCAAAGGCCTGAAGGATGTCAATCTGACCATCGATCAGGGAGAATTTGTGGCCATTATCGGCCTGTCCGGTGCAGGCAAGTCCACACTGATCAGGACGATCAACCGGATGATTGATGTGACAGAGGGCCAGCTGATCGTGGATGGGACCGATGTCATGACCCTGAAAGGGAAAAGCATGCGCAGGTTCAGAAGAAAGATCGGCATGATTTTCCAGTCCTTCAATCTGGTTTCCCGTTCCACGGCCATCAAGAACGTGCTGACCAGCATGGTGCCGGATATGCCCTGGTGGAAGGTGCTTCTGGGTATTTTCAGCAAGGAACAGAAGATGCACGCCCTGGAGGCACTGGATAAGGTTGGCATTCTCGACAAGGCATATATACGGTGTGACCAGCTTTCCGGCGGCCAGCAGCAGAGAGTTGCCCTGGCCCGGACGCTCAACCAGACGCCGACCATCATCCTTGCGGATGAACCGGTGGCAGCTCTTGATCCGGTGACAGCCCATCAGGTCATGGGTGACTTCAAGCGGATCAATGAGGAAATGAATATTTCCATTCTGATCAACATTCACCATGTGGACCTTGCTCTCAAATATGCCAGCCGTGTGATCGGCATCCGTGCCGGTGAAGTGGTATATGACGGCCCCTGCAGCCAGGTGACACAGGCTGTGCTGGATTCCATCTATAACGGTGCTGCGATTCCTACGGCCGGCGAGTGAGGTGGCAGGCATGAAAAAGAAAAACGACACAGGTTACCGTGTGCCGCTCTTTGACAGGGTGTTCAGGCCGAAAAAGATCGTGCTTGCCAACGGACACACTGTCGAACAGCCGCGTTCGCGGATGCCGCTGATTCTTGGTATCATTGTCCTGCTCATCTATCTGAGCATCAAGCTGACCGGGTTTGATCTTGGAATTATTGCAAGGCGCGGACATCAGTTCCTGGTTATACTGAGTCAGATTTTTTCTCCGGACCTTTTCAATATCAAAGCGAGCACATATGAGCAGTTCGGCATGGATCCGTCCAGGTTGTCTCTCCTGAGTATCTTTAACGGAAAATGGTGGGAAGCACTCTGGTATACCATGCAGAACTCCTTTGCTCCGAAGGTCTTTGGACCGCTCTGGGATACAGTCCGTATGTCGGTTCTGGGTTCCTTTATCGGTTCGACCATTGCACTGCCCATTGCTGTGGCTGCTTCCACCAATATTAACCGGAACAAGGCTTCAGTGACCGTCATCCGTCTGCTTCTCAACATTGTCCGTACCCTTCCGACCCTGGTCATTGCAAAGATTTTTGCCCTGATTTTTGGGCTGGGAACCTATGCGGGCACCATGGCCATCCTGGTCTTTACGATCGGTGTCATCGCCAAAATGATGTATGAATCCATCGAGACGATTGACATGGGTGCCTTCGAAGCGATGGAATCCTTTGGTGCAAACAAGTTCCAGGCATTCTGGTCCGCCTGTATGAAGCAGATTCTGCCAACCTATCTGAGCTACTGCCTGTATGCCCTGGAGATGAACATCCGTGCAGCCTCCATTCTGGGCTATGTCGGTGCAGGCGGCCTCGGCCTTCTGATTGATGAACGGATTGGCTGGCGCGACTACAATGGCCTGGGTACCGTGCGGATCATGCTCTTTATTCTGGTTGTGACCATTGAGCATCTGAGTCAGTACCTGCGCAAGAAACTGAGCTGAGGAGGACGGAAACATGAATACAAAAGAAATCAAAGCCCCCCGTCCTCTGTCCATAGAGGAAACCTATGCCCAGCGGCCCAGAAGATGGTGGCTGTATACACTGGTTGTCCTGATTGTAGCGGTGGTGGTTGCCTGGTCTGCGAGCGGGGTAGAGTATAAGGGAATCGCCACCAAGGGCTCCGATGTCGCCAAGGGCATTATGAGCGGTCTGACACATCCTGACTGGGACCTGCTGATCGGACGGATCACAGAGGATACCTCCGTTACAGAGATTGCAGGCATCACCATTTCAACGGAAGGTGTGCCGTATCTGCTCTTCCAGACCATCGCCATTGCCTTCCTCGGAACCATCATCGGCGGTATTCTTGCCGTCCCGATCAGCTTTCTGGCCTGTGACCGTGTTGTGCCGAAATGGATTGCCAAGATATTCCAGCTGCTGATTCTCCTGATCCGGACCATTCCGAGTCTGGTATGGGCACTTGTGTGGATTCGAGTGACGGGTCCGAATGCTTTCTGCGGTGTGGTGACACAGAGTGTGTGCTCCATCGGCATGATCAGCAAGATGTATATCACGGCCATTGAGGACCTGGATGTTCGTATTCTGGAGTCTCTGGATGCGTCCGGATGCAACGGTTTTCAGAAGATCCGCTGCGGTATTCTGCCGCAGATCATTCCAAACTTCATCTCCACGGTGATCTATCGGTTTGATATCAACATGAAGGATGCAACCACCCTGGGTATCGTCGGAGCCGGCGGTATCGGTGCACCGCTGATTCAGTGCATCACATCCAGCCGCTGGAGCATGGTTGGTGCTTATCTCTTCGGCCTGATTATTCTCATGATGCTCATTGAATGGGCATCCACAAAAATCCGCAATCGACTGACGAGAGGCTGATATGTCCAGACTGACAATCTATTTCACTTCCGACACGCATGGCTATCTCTACAATACAACCTTTGCCGATACACTGCCCAAACCGGTGGGCATGCTCGGCATGGAGTTCCCGAAGGACGGGAATACGCTGATTGTTGACGGCGGCGACACCATTCAGGGGTCGCCGCTGACCTACTTCCTGCACGAAAAGCACCGCCGGCAGATCATGGCAGACGTGATGAACGGGAAGGGCTATGATTACATTACCCTGGGCAATCATGACTTCAACTATGGCCCTGGTTGGCTCTCGGAATTTCTCAACGGGCTTGAGGCCGTCTGCCTGTGTGCCAATGTGGAGGATCTCACCGGAACGCTTCCGATCCGGAAGTGGGAAATCCGAACCATGGCCAACGGGCTGAGAATCGGTCTGTTCGGCATTGTGACGCACTGGGTGAATGTATGGGAAAAAAAGGAAAACCTGAAAACCCTTCGCATCACACCGCCTGTGCCCGCTGCACATGAAGCTGTCCGGGCCCTGCAGGAAGCCGGATGTGACAAGATCATCGGCATTTATCACGGCGGTATGGAAAAGGACCTTAAGACCGGGGAACGGTTAACCGAAACGGATGAGAATGAGGCCTGCCGTCTGTGTGAGGAACTCCCGATCGATCTGCTGCTGACAGGGCATCAGCACATTCCCTTTGCAGGGAAAATGTGGCACGGCACCCATCTGGTTCAGACACCATGTTACGGCAAATCCTATGTGCGGGTGGAAATGGACGATGAGGGAAATTTTTCCTCTCAGCTTTTCACTCCGTCCGCAGAAAAGACCTGGACGGAAGAAGAAACAGCTGTCCGGGCAGACCTGGAAAGCTGGCTGGACAGTCCGGTGGGCCATCTCTCCCGGGATCTCTGGCCCGGGGACCGTCTGCAGATGGCGCTGCATGGGTCGGAGATCGCCGATTTTTTCAACCGGGTCCAGCTTTGGGCGACCGGAGCCGATGTCTCCTGTACGGCACTTCCCAATGAGTGCCGTGGATTCTCCAGAAATGTCACAGTGCGGGATGTGGTGGCAAGCTATATCTATCCCAATACGCTGTGTGTGCTGAAGATCACAGGGAAAGACCTGCGGGAGGCGCTGGAACGGTGCGCCACGTATTTTACCGTGGATGCGCAGGGCGGCATCCGGATTTCGGAATCCTTTCTGAAACCGAAGGAAGAGCATTATAATTACGACTTTTTTGCCGGAATCAAATATGCCTTTGATCTTTCCAGACCCTGTGGAAGCAGGGTGATCCGGATCGAAAGGAACGGACAGCCCGTGAACGACGGGGATGAGATGACCCTGTGCATGTGCGATTATCGTGCGACGGGTGCCGGTCAGTTCCCGATGTGGAAAGCGTGCAGGCATGAGAAAGATGTTCTGACAGAAATTTCGGAGCTGATTCTGCAGTATTTCGCAGAGCATGCGATGATTGACATTCCCCCGCTTTCCACCATGGAAACCTATCTGGGAACCCGGCGGCTGTAAGCCGGTTCCAGAACAAGAATGCAGTCTCACCCCGGGGCAGGTCCCCGGGGTTGTTTTCATTTCCGGGAAGCAGCGTGGGGCCGATGTATACCAGCAGTTGATTGCACGACATGGGAAATATCCTATAATTCTTCCTGCTGAGGAGCACAGAAGTGACCGGGCAGAGGGAGAAAAGGTATGATCGGAAAGGAAATGGAAGAAGCCTGCCGGGAGATGGACATCGGCAGGAGAAAAGGAACGGGTGTTCCCGGATCGGAAGATGGACAGGGGGAAAGGAACGGCAGGAACGTGCTGGTTCTCAGGGAAGAAAGGCAGCTGGAAGGACTGGGTCCTGAGGCCATGGAGAAGGCAGAACACCTGATCGTGACCCAGTCTGTTTTTGAGAACCATCTTCTGTACCAGCGCAGGGCAGGCATGTCCATTCGTCTGAAACATGTGACAACCATGAAGCTGCTGGCGGAGAAGGAGAAAGTATCCCTGTTTTTTCTTCCCGTGCTTGCGGAAACACTTCCCGGGCTGAAACTGATGTGTGTAGAAGGAAAAGCCCCCTGCACACTCTCCGTGGACCGGGATGACCGCATCGGCGGATACTCCTTTATGGTGTTCAGCCGAAATGTACATCGGGTGACACGGTTTTACACAGACGCGCCTGAAGGCGTGTCTCCGCTGCTCTGCCTGCCGGACATTGATCCGAACTGTGTATGCAGAACATACCGTGTTCATCTGATGATTCCGTATGGTTCCCATCCGGAATGGTATGGGCTGGAAGACAGGATCCGGTATAACCGCTGGCTCCGGCGCTGCGGGAGAATGTTTTTTCTGCAGGCGATGGAGGAGAAGCACGGTGAACTGCTGGAAGAGATCCTGCTCGGGGAGAAGCCCCGTCTGCGGGTGACCTCCGGAACCTGCAGGTTCCTGGCGGAGCATGCCCGTGGATTGGGGCAGGAAGAGCTGGCCCTTCGCCTGGAGAAAAAAGCAGAGAAAACATTTTGTTAGCACTCGACGCTAATGAGTGCTAAATTCTTATTGCATTCCGAAGTGGGCCGTGCTACAATACTTCCTGCGGCTGAAAAAGGTACCGCATGCGTCTCCCACTTCTCTGCACAGGGCAGAAGGTGAAGGGGAAAAGAACTGGAGGTAATGTTTCCATGGCAGTCAATCAGGTAAAAGGCAATGTCTCAATTGATGCTGAAAATATCATGCCGGTGATCAAACGCTGGCTGTATTCCGATAAGGATATCTTCCTTCGTGAAGTGGTCAGCAATGGTTGCGATGCTATCACGAAGTACCGCATGCTCCATCAGGGCACGGAAGAGCCCATGCAGGTTCTGGTCACTGTCGATAAGGAAAACAAGGAAATCCGCATCGATGATACCGGTATCGGCATGACCCAGGATGAAGTTGAGCGCTATATCAACCAGGTTGCTTTTTCAAGTGCTTCTGAGTTTATGAAGCAGTTCGCCCAGAATGACAATAAGGACGAGAAGAATGACATCATCGGCCACTTTGGCCTTGGCTTCTATTCTGTCTTCATGGTTTCCGACAAGGTCGAAATCGATACCCTCAGCGAGCAGGAAGGCGCAGAGCCTGTGCACTGGGTCAGTGAAGACGGTATGGGTTTTGAAATCACGGATGGTACACGGACCGAACATGGTACCACCATAACCCTGCACATCAACGAGGAAGAAAAAGAATTCCTGGATGTATGGCGCGTCCGTGAAGTGCTGGACCGTTACTGTGGATATATGGCTTATCCGGTCATGCTCTTTGATGCCAATGCGAAGCCCTATGAGCATGACGAACCCATCGAAGGCGAGACGGATGAAAACGGCAAGCCCAAGATGCACAAGGTGACGGAGGAACCCAAGCCTGAGCAGATCAACGATACCAACCCGCTCTGGCTCAGAAAGCCCAGTGACTGCAAGGATGAGGAATACAAGGAGTTCTATCATAAGGTTTTCCACGATTATGATGATCCGCTTTTCTGGATTCATCTGAATGTGGACTATCCCTTCAATCTCAAGGGCATCCTGTTCTTCCCCAAGCTGAAGGAAGACTTCGGTGTGCGTGAGGGTCAGATCAAGCTCTTCTCCGGCCAGGTTTTCGTTGCGGACAATATCAAGGAAATCATTCCTGAATTCCTGATGCTCCTGCGCGGCGTCATTGACTGCCCGGATATCCCGCTGAACGTAAGCCGTTCCTTCCTGCAGAATGACGGCTACGTGAAGAAGATTTCCGGACATATCACCAAGAAGGTGGCAGATAAGCTCACTGGTCTGTTCAACACCGAACGCACCGCCTATGAAGGATACTGGGATGATATCGGCCCCTTCGTCAAGTATGGCTGCATGATGGATTCCAAGTTCTATGACGCAGTCAAGGATGTTCTGCTCTTCAAGCTTACGGACGGCAAGTACAAGACCTTGAATGAATACAAGACCGACAACGAAGAGAAGGCTTCCGGCAAGCTGTATTACACCTCCGATGCAAAGCGCCAGGCGGCATCCATCAGCCTGTACACGGAGCGTGGCATCGATGTGGCGATCCTGGACTTCAGAGAACTCGACGCAGGGTTCATGAACTTCATGGAATACTCCGGCAACTGCGGTGTGAAGTTCGCACGTGTGGACGCGGATGTATCCGGACTCACCGAGGAAGGTGAGGAAGGAAAGGACCTGGACGAAAACCAGATGCAGGATCTCTTCCGCAAGGCGCTGGGCAATGATACCCTGCCTGTCAAGCTCGCATCCATGGCCAACACGGACCTGATCGCTATGGTGACCGAGGATGAACAGGGACGCCGCATGCGGGAAGCCTATCGCATGAAGAACATGCCCGAGTCCTACAACCTGGTCCTCAACCGCAGGAACGCCACCGTGGCGGCCCTGGCCGGACGGGATCCGGAAGATGAAACGACCAAGCTGCTCTGCGCGCAGATCTATGACCTTGCACGCATGGCGGCAAAGCCACTGGAAGCAGAACAGATTACCGAATTCCTGGCACGCTCCCAGAAGCTTGTGGGCATGCTGGCCAAGTAAGACAGACATAAAGGAGCGGGCACAGGCCCGCTCCTTTGCAATACAGAAAAAAATCCTTTACGGCTGCAGCTGATCCATGATCTGGCTGAGGTGCTCAGCGAACCGTCCGATATGCACGCCGTCAATGAACCGATGATTGACTTCGATGGACACGCCGAGGGTTTTTCGTCCGTTTTCCTCCGAATATTTGCCCCAGGTAATCCGGGGGATGCTGTCATCCAGCGCTTCCGGGGCGGAAAAATCCCGGTCATGCGTCAGTGCCGTCAGGTCCAGCCAGGGCAGACAGGAATAATAAATCAGATCCGGGGATTCCTTTTCCGGGTCAATGAAGCGTTCCTGCTGCTGACTGAGCCGGGATGCCTCGCTGCAGAAGGCATCGATATCCGGAAGGTGTTCCATGGTGACGATATAGAACTGTTCACTATCCTTCTTCAGGTCGGTGAAGCTGGGACTGCGTCCGTCCAGCAGAACCGGTGTCCCGTGATGCATGGCATAGCGGAATGCACGGACACGGTTGACCGCTTCCGTGCATGCCCAGATCATGCCCTCATAAAAGGAAAGTCCGTGGGCTTTGGTGTACTGATGCAGCCTGGTTACATCCTGTCGGAAGGTAACCATATAAAACGGATTGGAATAGCCGGAAAAGAACGCATAGGTTTCCCGTCTTTCCCACTCCTGATAAGAGATTTCTTTCATGAAAGACACTCCTGAAACAGTCTGAGGCCGTGCCGTCCTTCACAATCTGCGGCCCAAAAACAGCAGACACACCGGGAGGCGGGATGGCAGCACCCATTTTATCACAGGCGTCCGTGTCTGGAAAGTGGCGTGAAAGCGCCGTTCCGGAGAGAGACTTTGAGATTTCGGCAGTTGTACATGTTTCGGGATTATGTTACAATCCCCTTGTATGCACAAAAACCAGGACGAAGGGAGACATATCGATGGATTTTGTAAAAGCCCTGCTTTTATATATGACACTGACGCTGTCCGCCAATCTTCAGGCAGCTCCGACACCTGGTGAGCGTCCGGCTGCCACACCAACCCTGAATGTCACTGTGGTTGGGGAAGCAGGCGATCTTTCCGATGGACTGACCGCCCCTGTTGTCGGAAGTCTTGTGGCGACCCCTGGTCCGGCGACACCGACTCCACTGCCCACCATCACACCCAATGCGAACTATACGAATCTTGGCATGGGTGACCGCGGGGATAATGTCCGGAGACTCCAGGCCCGTCTCGTGGAGCTGGGCTATCTGCAGGGGAATGTGGACGGAGCCTACGGCTATCAGACACGCAATGCCGTCATTCTGTTCCAGGAATACAACTATCTGCAGAAGGATGGCGTAGCTGGAAAGTCAACTCTGACACGCCTTTTTGAGGACCCGGATGTGATTCCGAATCCTGCCGTGGTGACCCCTTCACCGGTCCCGACGTCAACCCCGGATGAAAAAGGCATCATCCCGGTGCCGGAAGATCCGATGGCGGACTGGAGCCTCCAGGAAAAGGCAAAGGTCATGGTGAACAGCGAAATGCAGACGGTGCCCGACAATGGCAAGGCACCGCGCGTATGGAAACGTGGAGCTTCTGTTGTTGTTTCCCTCAGCGATCTTCTGTCCGCTATGAGCATTGAGGCAGATTCTTCATGGGGCAATCAGATTGTGTTTGAATGGCAGGATTATCAGGTGGAAGCCTATCTGACGCAGGACGCCAAATCGGGCCGTTCGGAAGACGACGAGGGCTTTGCGCACACCTATGATGTGGCTGTGGACGGAGCCGCCGTTTCGGTTACGCAGGGTGACCTGATGTATCAGGACGGACAATGGTATGCGACAACAGGATTCCTGGAGGAAACACTGCATGCCCGGTGCCGCTGGGATGAAGAAGAGAA
>JAEEGL016662342.1_pt1 | contig 10874 bp, 6 predicted proteins | sample 9134231 | NCBI WGS metagenome assembly JAEEGL01 (sample SAMN16246548, study PRJNA631951) | gut metagenome | biome: gut microbiome; feature: rumen; material: fiber-attached | host: Bos | place: Iran: Karaj | collected 2018-10
CATGTCTCCGGAGCAGTTTGAACAGCTGTATGCCAGGGTTGCCGCATAGCTGTTGCGGCCCCTCGGCAATCAACCAAAACATTTGATCAGGAGGAAAAACACCTCATTTTAATTTGCGCTAAATCTTGACATAGGAGCAATAGTCCGTAAAGCTTCCATTTTTGTACAATCATCAACAATATATTTCTCTCTTTCCATCCACGAATCTACCGAAGCTGTATATAGAGCAATTCCCTTCGCAGACAGTTCTTGCAACTCTTCTATTATTTTTGCACTATTTTCCGCAAACTCTTGAATATACAAGTGTTGCTTAAAGCATTCCATTCTTCTTCCAACATGAGTATGGTACAAGCTTTCATTATACTTGTCTGCCAGCATCTTGACTTGACTTTCTTCCCCCACCTCAGAAATTGGTGTAAACAATTTTCCTTCTATTTCTGTATTGTTCTTTATTCTTCGTGCTAATAGTTCATGTTCTCTGCCATTCAAAGGAACGGCGTCAAGCAGATCGGCAAGCTTAGGGTTATGTCTCCGAAGAGACGAACAAAAAGGCATTTCATCAAATGGTATACACCCATAATCCAAATACATATCAGAGAGCCTTCCACATCTCGCATTGCTCAACTGATCCTTAATAATTCGGTTATTCATTTTACTCAACAAATACCGAATAACATTACTCCCGGGTTTCCCGTTTTTGATAACGTTCCTACACTCGTCTAGCATTCTAAAGACACGTATGCTTCTTGCTCTTTCAGTAACTATTTCTTTTATTCCTAGATAATACTCATCATCGCTAGCAACAAGATCGGTTAACGATTGTTTAGTCGAAGTGAGAAAACCCATTAGTTTTTTGTATTCCAAACTGCTTGCATCATGACGAAACCTCGGACCAAACAACTCCGAAAAATGATCCCATTCACATGGCCGAATTGAAACCTCATAATCGTCTATAACCATAATAGGCATGCTTTTCTCGAGAATACTGATATAATCATTATGGACCGAGAACTTCACGGCATAATTATCAACAATCTCTTTCTTTGAAAAAGCGATAAGTCTGTCAAATTTACTTGTATTTACATTAGCTGCAGTAAAAGTAACCTCATAGTATACTTGTTCATCGACCACAAAAGGCTTAACTTTCTGAACATAATAACGGTCTTTGTACTCTACTAGGAACAGATTTGCGCTTGGTTTCTCAATTCTCTCTGCAATTTTTCTATAATAGTCTGAAAGCTCCGAGTCCAAATTCAAAGGGAAACGCGAAATGTTGTGCAAAACATCCATCCCATATGTTTCCTTAAGATACTTTTTTATTCTTACAAGATGAGAATAGTATTTCAGCATTAAACGTTCGGACCCCTCTCTATCTAGCGTGTAATGTGAAACTGATTTCTGTAACATTTCGTGAAACCTATAAAGAAATCTCAAGTCTCCACGTCGGCTTACCTCTTTAAGCGCATCAACATTAGTATCATAATCGTTTGGGTTTACATCCTTACCTTTTGAATAGATTTTTATAGCAATATACTCTACAAAATTTCTTATTTGCGAAAGAATATTTTGACTCAAAAGCCCTCTATCGTCGGTAAATCTTATAATATTCTCGCAAATAACTGTATCTGTATCCTTAATGGCCTTATCTATTCTCTGCATACGACTTCTTTCATTCCTTTCAATTCTTCACAGAGCGGAAGTATCTCTTCCAATCCTATCTTTCCATCCTTCCGACCAACTTACGACTTCCTTTCACCAGCACCCGATTAAATGTCTCTTATTGTATCCTCAAACACCTCTACTCGCTCTGTAGGTGTCGACACTTTTATCGTCCTCTTTAACAAATAGTAATAGATTATAGTCAACCGATACCCAGATTATCCCAATACATATAATTTCAATTCTCAAATCATATAGTTTACTGCATCCCTTAGTTCTCATTTTCCATAAGCGCAATGATCTGATTTGCTTTCGGTCTAAACAGCTTATCAAACAAAACCTGATTCCTTTTCTTTGCATCTTTTACAAGCTTATTGTAGGAGATTACTTCAATATAAGCTCCCCTCGGTGCATTATATCCGAAGTAGCCTTCTCCATCTGGTGTCTTGTTAAGACCTGCATTCTCCGCATCCGTGGCAAGACTATCCGTAGTATCCGCTATGACATAGCAATAGAAAGCCGCGTTCTGCACATTTCCAAAGTTCCTGCCGTTTGCTTTCTTTACCTTTCCGGCTTTTATATCGGCGACATATCCCAACACCTGATTGATGGGATTCTTATCATCAGATTCAAAATCATCTCTTTGCGGCTTTTTCAGCTCAACTATGGTAATAGAGTTTATATCATCTGTATCCGAAGAATATGAAATCGCCCTATCAAAAACGGCAATATCCATTCTCCGCGGAACATCGCTTTCCAGGATTGGAAGAGATTTCATTGGCTTATCAGAAGCCAAGAAATGATGATATGCCAGACGGTCATCTATCAGCCACAAATTCATCTCATCAAATTGAACATCATCGGATGTAATCTGCATCGGACAAATAATAGAGTGCACCTGTGATTCCTTGTTATATTTACCATCATCAGTGATTTCCAAAGCCTTTTCCAAAAGTTCAATTACAGCTTTCCGACGGACAATATATTCAGCCAGACTTGCCTGACTTAGTTGTGTGACGCCGGTACAGTATTCCTTGAACAGTTCCATAAACTGCGGAGAATCTGTAGCGTTATTCTTTTTCTTTTCCTCGATTTCAGATTTCTTCTTCGCGATATCAAATTCCCATTCCTGTTCCTGCTTATACAGTTCCAAATCAAGTTTATCATCTGTCAGACCAACAGGGATCTTGTCATAGACCCCTTCACGGTGATTAAGCAGAAATCTATACTGTGGCTTCTTATGTCGCACAAAATCATCAATGCGTTTTTGCTTTTCATCCTTAATCCGTCCAAGGTCATCACTCAGATAAGCTGTAATATATCCCACCGCCGCACTGACCAAATCCTTTTCTCCTATGGTGTCTAGCAAGGGGGCGTCAGAAAAACAAAACTCATAGCGATCAGCATTTACGGATTCATCAAGGTAATCCCCAGCCATATACCCAACATAATAGTAAGACTGCTCATCGCCCGTGATCTTTTTATCCAGATTCGGAATATAATTTTTCAGGTCATAAGACTTTACTTCCCTGTTATTGGCGCATAGGTGAAGTTCATGCTTATCCGCACCTTCCGAAACCGTCATGTGATAAAGAGAAAAAGATTTTCCTTTAATCGTGATGTCATCCCGGTGAAGCGTATCCTTATAAAGATCTTTATAATACGAATTCAGAGAGAACGAATCTCCAAGGTTGTCCTTCGCGATAATCGTTGGACATCCTTCAACGATGAAATACGGTAAGCAATGTTCAATAACCTTCTTTACCAGGCTTTCAAGAGACAACGCCACCTCATCCCTGTAGTAAGACTGGAAGCCTAAAAGACGCACTTCTGTCAGCCTGCTGCCGTCCTCAGGCGCAGATATTTCTTTCCTGTTCTCTTCTGGCTCAATCGTATTCTCTAAAGAAAACGTAAATTCCCTCTGATACCACTTTCCATCCTCTGTATATACGCTTTTGATTTTTATTTTATTAAACGCTTTAAGCCACAGGAAGCGACCAATTCCTTTACAGCCCTTCTGGATCTTAAATGTTGTGTATGCTTCCAGGAATGACTTATAATTCCGTTCTGTAAAGCCTTCCCCATTGTCCGTTACTATGAACTCTTCAAAGTGATTTAGCTCTTCTTCGCCATTGATCTTCATCTGCCGTTCAACAGGTCTGTTCGCAAGTACCGTAATACACGGATCAGCGCAGTCTTTGGTTTCTTCCAAGGACTGTATGGAATTTACAATCGTTTCAAACAGAGGCCATAGCGCTTTCGATTTTGGCAGGTGCATCTGATTCACCTGGCCTCTTAAGTTCATTGTAAAATGCATATAATCTCCTTCCCAAACTATAATATCAATTGCCACCAAAAACTATTACGATAATAACCTTTTTTATCGTCTCGATAGATTCCGCTCAGTTTTTGGAAACCTCCGGTCGTCCTTCATAATGATACGAGACATGTCCCAGTTCTATTCCAGTTATTCACCATCAATCTGTTTTTTCCCCTCCAAATACCACCTTTTCTTCCGCAACCATTTGGTACTCTTCCTCATCCAGACTATACCCTTTTATTGAGTATACGCGGCTTTCTTGAGCCACCGATTTAGGTGTTTCAAAACTGTTTTCCTCAAAATTCTCTACTTGTTCCATAACCTTGGTGAATACTTCCGGGCTGTACTGTGGCGGATATCCGTTCTTCACAAGACAAATCTTGATTTCAAGTTTTAACTGGTTTCGTACGTTTTGATTGTTAAGCCAATCCGCAAAAGATGATTTCGTGTCAATAATCTCTTTTACCTTCTTTGCCAGCATCTTACACTTGTCATTAATTACTACACCATCTACCTCTTTATCTGTCCCGTACTCAAAATTGTACTGGTCCCTCAAGGCGAGCAGAATGTCATAGAATGCCTTTTCTTCAAAAGTAAGTCCTATCTTTCGGAAACTCTCTTTGTTCGCATTCAATTCCCGCAAAATAGCAAGTGCCTGTTCCGTAGCACTTTTAATGATGTCTTCCGATGCCTGTTCCTGCGTTGCTCCGGCCTCTTCAGCCGAGAGTTGTTTCCGTCGATCATGATATTCATCAATTGTCGCCTCAAGCATTTCCTGAAATCTCTTCGCGGCGACCTGATTTGTTTTGTTGTATTCTGATATTTGCTTGCGAAGCATTTTAATCAAAAGTTCCAGTTTTGTTGCAGGCATCTTTACATCAGACAATCGCTCAAAAAATTCTGCACTGAAAAGGTCTTCCTGCTCACCACTATCAAGCACGCTCTCCACCTCAGTGTACTTCAATGCCTCTTCAACCATTTTAGATACATGAAGATTCATTGTGTCAGCATCCACATCACTTGTCCCGCTCATCTTGCGAACAAAGCCGGCGATTGCCATAAAGCATTGTGCTAAAGCTGACTCTTTCTCTCCCAACTCACCAGACGGCTGGCAAATATCAAAGGCTGAGCGCATTCTCTTAACAGTCTTAAGAAAATAAGTTTTGAAGGAAACGTTCTGTATATTCTTACCGTTTTTGCTTGTTGTCTTCAAAAGCTGCGTTGTAGAAAACACATATTCTGCTGCCTTTGCAAGTAGAGTGTATCGCACAAGCGGGTCACAATCAGGATTCAAAAAAGGTGCTAAATCATATCCTTGAAACATTGTTTTCAATATTTCTAATTCTTCCCGGAATACGCCTGTTGCCTGTTCAACATCGTCCGGGGTAGGCGCTACAGATGAATCGCCGCCATACATCACCATAGCTTCCCGCATATTATCCCGGATTCCAATGTAGTCTACAATCATACCATAGTCTTTTCCCGGATACTTACGGTTAACACGGCTGATTGTTTGGATAAGCATATGTTTCTTCAAAGGCTTGTCATTATACATATATGTCAATGAAGGAACATCAAAACCGGTAATCCACATATCAACAACAATAACAATCCGAAAATTGGAATAATCCTGCTTGAAAGCAGCATCCATCTCCTCCGATCGCTTATCGTTCGTTACTCCACCAAGATAATTATACAACTCCGTTTCATCATTCTTTCCAACACTCGCAACCATAGCCATAAACGGCATTGCCTTCAGTTGTCTAAGTACATCCTTGGACACAACCGAATCATCCGGCGTCTTTTTCTCTTCAAACCACTCCGGATATTTCTCCTTAAATTTTTGGAGCAACGAGAAAGCAATTTTCCTGCTGGAACAAACGATCATTGCTTTTTGAACCCTACCGGGGTCTTCATCACAAGCCGTAACATAATGATCATGAATATCGACGGCAAGGCGTTCCAAGCGGGACGGCTCTCCAAGGATGATTTCCATCGAGCTCATAGCCTTTTTGCTCGCCTCAATATCATCCTCAGTTGCTCCGTCCTCTGCACATTTTTTATAGTAATTTTCAATCTGTCGAACCTTCTCCTGATCCAACAAAACTTTCGCAATACGTGGATGATACTTGATGGAAACAGTCAACCCGTCAGCAACCGCCTGATCCATTGTGTAACGGTCAATCTCATCACCGAAAGTCTGGTATGTTTCTGCGATGGGAGTTCCGGTAAAGCCAACAAAAGTTGCCTGTGGAAATGCCTCCTTTAGAACCTTAGCATACGGTTTTGAGACCATTGCCTTCATATTCGCATCAGCGTCTTTGCTAAACTGGATCTTTTTAGAATGCTCCAACTGAGTACGGTGTGCTTCATCAGAGAAACATATTATGTTCTGTCGATTATTGATTAACCCGATTTTATCATCTTCTCGATCGCAGAACTTCTGGATTGTACAGATATAAAACCCTCCACTTTGTCGGGAGCCCAGCTCCTGTCTCAATTGCTTACGGTTTTTAACTACAGAAACCTCTCCAAGATTTAGAAACTCTTTGCTTTTTGTGAACAGCTTGGCCCCCTGCTTCTGTAATTCATCACGATCGACAATCATAACAATTGTAGGCGAGCCTATCTCAGGAACATCAGAACACCGAAGGGCCAACTGTCTAGCCAAGAATGCCATAGTATATGTCTTACCGCAGCCCGTTGCGCCAAAATATGTTCCACCTTTGCCACTCTTCTCAACAACAGACCTTACAATGCTTTCCTTGAGAAGCCTTGATGCAAAAAACTGTGGATATCGGCAAACAATTTCAACCTCATCACTATCATAGATACTATCCTGGAAATAAATGTAATCACGGAATATCTCCAAAAAACGCTTTGGAGAGTATACTCCCTTAATCATCGTTTCTGTTTCCGCGAAAGGCAATGTTGACACTTGATCTCCATCGTTTACACGGCGCCAAGCATAGAAATGCTCATATGGTGTACGAACCGTTCCGAGCCGAGTTTTTACCCCATCCGATATGCATGCAAGAGGACAGTAATGAAGAAGATGTGGAATATCTCTCCAATACCGAATATTGATTTGTTCCCAGGCATCATATACTGTGGCATTTGCATCAGCTGGATTTTTTAATTCTATTACACAAAGCGGCATTCCATTGACATATAGAAGAACATCCGGTCTGCGGTTTTCTTTTTTTCCATTGTTGATATACTCAACCGTAAACTGATTAACAACACGAAAGATATTGTTTTCAGGGTTATCAAAATCAATCAAGGAAACCATCCTGGCAAGTCCATCTTGCGGAACAAATTGAATCCCGTCAACCATCCAACCATACACTTTATGAAGTGTAGCAAAATCGCTTTCAGCCCCCACAAGACGTATGGTTTCTACTATCTGAGCAATCTCTTCGGCCTTGATATCAACATACTTATTGTTTAAGAACGCTTCAAGGTCGTCAGTATACAGCACTTCCATACGATTAGCTCGGGGGATATTGTTCCCAGAGACATACTGCCATCCTTCCTCTTCTAGGAAGGCAATGAACGCATATTCAAATTGAGACTCACAATAGTGTCCATTAAAAGCTTGGAGTTTTGCCATAGAATCATTCCCTCTTTTTTATATCTTATCTAATTTGAAACGCTTCATTAAAGCGAAGATTAATAAGCACCCAAAGAACCCTTAATTAAGATGGGACAAATATCGCGAATTGTCTTTTTCAACTTTTCATTAATCTCTTGTCTCTCGATGAGAGCCGTATATAAACCTGCAACGGTTTTCTGCTCCTGAACTGATGCTTTAGGTATTTTCAAATTTAAAAACTCGTCCCATGCAAGGCTTCCTCGCGCACTCGTGTCACAAGAAAACCACGCTCGACGTTCAAACTCAGGTCGATTAACATTTGCCATAAAATAGCTGGAATCTATTCCAGAAAGAGAAAAAGTATAGTATGCTGGCGATATCATTATACTATCATTCAAATCGTTTCTTGCGATTGTTAATCTTCCATCCCTTCCAACTTTCATCAATACAGCCGCAAGTTCTCCCGGCCGCACTATTTTATAATTTGTAAAATCTAGTTCATTCGCATCAGCAATGGACGAAATAAAATAATTATCCATACTAAGGCCAGAAAAAACCAACGGCAAATTTTCATTATTTCGATTATCAATTTGTGTTATATAATTCCCAATCCTCACGAGCTCATCCTTCTTTTTGAGGGAATCAAGAATCCCATCGCATGCAAGTTTCAAATCACCGAGTCCACGTTCATAACTCTGCTGATTGGCTATCATAGCCCTGTAAACACTCACATATCTTCTCTGCGTGTCAATTGACGGGAGCTCAAAATCAATATCACACATGTCTTCCCAACTAAACGTCTCTCTCGCGGATCCCCAGGAATTAAACCTCGAATAACGGTCGAATTCAGGTCGGTTGAAGTACATAAACAGATAATCCGGATCCAATAGTTCAGGATTTTTAACACTAAAGACAACATAAGAAGACGAAACAATATATGTTTCTTTCGTAGTGTTATGCGCTATTGTTATTTTCTCCCCATTTCTAGATGTTACCGTAACATACGCAAAAAAATCGGGTTTTACAAGAATATATGGAGAAAGAGAGACCCCTTCCATATCCGCTTTTGTTTCGATAAATACTTTTTGTATTGAGATTCCTTTTACGTCAGTTAAAGAGTATTTGTTATCGGAATTCCGTTCATCTTCGAACTGGAGCAGTTTACCCAGCTTAGTTTTTATCAAAGCCATATCCAATACCCCCAAATGCTTCTTCAAGCATTTTCTGTGATTGCTTTTCTTGTTCTAGTATTCTCATCATGTCGTGTTGAATGCGTCTCATCTCAACAGGAAAATCGATTTCCAAATCATGATCTATGAATTCTATGTATTTACTTGGCACCAAACTCCATCCATTTTGTTCTATAGTGCTCATCTTTACACTACGATAGAGTTCGGGAACATCATAGTGTTCGCCATCTACGCCTTCTCCTTGCCAAGTATGGTAAATTGCCGCCGCACGTTCTATCTGGTCAGTAACTAAACGAACCTTTTTTTTATTCTCGTTTTTCACAGGATTATCTGTCCATGTACGTAAATCCATAAACAGAAATTCATGCTCGCGATCTCGAAGGTTTCTTCCGTGGTATTCTCCCCCTTTTTTGTTTTGATTCAGTATCCAAAGCGTAACACTAATATCTGTCGTGATGAACAATTCTCTTGGAAGAACTATTATTGCCTCAACTTTATCGTTCTTAATTAACCTTTTCCGAATCTCAACAGTATCCGTATCCCCCAAAGCACCGTTAGCCAAGAGGAAACCCGCAACACCATCACGCGGCTTCAGATGCGACAAAATATGTAGAATCCACGCATAATTTGCATTGCTTTCTGGTGGCGTGACATAGTCTGCCCATCGCGCATCATTCTGAAGCTTTTCATCGTACCAACCCTTCAGATTAAACGGGGGATTTGCCATAATGTAGTTGAAATATAGACCTTTGTGTAAATCATTCAGAAATGTGGAATCATTGGTCTCTCCAAGATTATGACTAATTCCACGAAGTGCAAGATTCATTTTTGCCAAACGATATGTTGCAGCTTCTTTTTCCTGCCCGTAGACGTTAATCCGGTTAATGTCACCCTGCTTCGATTTAACCAAATCAGCGCTCTGAATAAACATACCTCCAGAGCCGCAACACGGATCATACAAGGTACCATCAAAAGGCTCAATCATTGCAGCAATCAACTGTACAACATCATGTGGCGTGTAGAACTCTCCCTCTTCCTTGGTGGCGTTTACCGCGAATTCCTTCAAAAAGTATTCATATACACGTCCAATAAGATCTTTTTCTTCGCCGAAAGCCTTGTGACTTATTTTTGCGACCTCATCAACAAGCTTTTTGATATCATTGGCGCCAAGATTTCTGGTTGTAAAGGTTCCTTTTACAAAACATCCTTTAAGCTGTTTTGAAGTCATTTCAATGCTGTTCAGTGCATTATCAAGCGCAACATTGAGTTGTGATGCCGGAGTATTGATTATTGTATTCCAACGGGCCTCCAGGGGAAGATTATAAGTTCCATCAGCAAACGATGCATCATCAAAGAATGCCGCCCTAATATCCTCATCATCAGGATTTAATCCCTGCTCAATAAGTGTTTGTCTAAGTCTTTCGACTCCTTCCTCATATTTTTCTCCAATAAAGCGGAGAAAAACCAATGTAAGCATCATATCTCGCTTTTCAAAGAACGAACCCGAATTACGCGCTGCTCGAAGAATATCTCGACACTTAAACAGAATGGAATCCAAATTAATAGAATTATCTTTACTTGTTCTTTTCATGGAATAACACTCCTTCTCTTTCACTTAGTTATATTATCACGAACCTATTTCATATTTATTCCATCGTTCCCGAATTGATTATTATCCTTAATGCGCTATCATTATTTGTGGAAATCGTATCTCCGTAAGACGTAAAGCATGTCCATTTATAATGTATGTGGTAGAGAACAACTAAAAAACTCCACTATTATAAATACCCTCCCTCAACTTATTATTTTACCAGTTCAAGTAAGTCGTCTCATTCAAATTCACTTCTTGTTCCCGCTTAAATGCTTCTTCACCTTCCTCCCGTCCGCGGGCTTTTTGGCGCCCTTCGGGATCAGCCACATGGAGCCGACCTGGGTGGCGCCGGGGATGCGCCCGGTGGAGCAGAGAACCGTGACGCGGCGACGGGTGATACCCCATTGTTTTGCTGCTTCGGATGTTGTCAGAAAATCCATCGTTTGGCACCTCCATAACGCGATTTGGATATACAAATCCATATTCCTATTTTATGCTATACGAGGAACAATCGCAACC
>JAEEGL017011599.1_pt1 | contig 10874 bp, 7 predicted proteins | sample 9134231 | NCBI WGS metagenome assembly JAEEGL01 (sample SAMN16246548, study PRJNA631951) | gut metagenome | biome: gut microbiome; feature: rumen; material: fiber-attached | host: Bos | place: Iran: Karaj | collected 2018-10
CCGTCAGCGACATTAAGAAGATTGTAAGAATGCAGAGAATTTTTTTCATGAGTTTATGATAAAGTCGCCTGTAAAATTCGTCAAGAAATACATTCAAATATGTTTGACAAAATTACAAATAATGTCATAATGTTTTTTAGAGGTGCACGATGATTGACGAAAGTAAATTCGACAGAACTCTCGGATCTACCATTCCGATGCTTTTTAAGCAGAAAGTGTCAAAAATTCCTAATTTTACACTTCAGGCAGTAAAAAATAAGAGCGGTGTGTTTGTTCGCTACAGTTATTCGCAGGTTTATCAGCATGTAATCGAACTTGCTTCAAGCCTTCACAAAATGGGTATAAGACGTGGAGATCATGTCGGACTTATGAGCGACAACAGACGGGAATGGCTTATCATCGATATGGCACTTTTGTGTCTTGGTGCAGCCGATGTTCCTCGTGGATGCGATTCCATGGGAGTTGAGATGCGTTTCATCCTTAATTTTGCGGACTGCAAGGTCAGTATTTTTGAAAACGCAAGGCAGCTGCAGAAAGTCCTTGAAAAAATCGAGGAAGTCCCTTCCTTAAAAACGGCAATCCTGTTTGACCATGCGGATGAAGCTACTGCAGCGCTTGCAAAAGAGAAGGGAATTGAAATCATAAATTATTCAATGCTTGAGTCTGAGGGCACTCAGGCGACCAAGGCTGATTGGGATTTCGTAGAATCTGAGATGGCAAAAACTACTCCTGACGAGATTGCCACAATCATCTTTACGTCAGGAACTACAGGACTTCCAAAAGGCGTAATGCTCACTCACGATAATTACATTGCTCAGTGCGAGGTCTGCCATGCGGCTCTTGGCCTCATGCAGAGCGGTGATATCTGGCTTACAGTTCTTCCAATCTGGCACAGTTTTGAGCGGGCTTTTGTCTACATGGTTATGGCTCTTGAAGGCGGATTTGCATATTCAAAGCCTATTGCTTCCGTAATGCTTCAGGACATGCAGCTTGTTCAGCCGCAGTGGATGAACGGTGTTCCACGTTTGTGGGAGGCAATGGCTCAGGGACTTTTCCGCGAGATGAAAAAGAGGAGTGCTCTTCAGCAGAGCATTTTTTCAAACGCGATCTGCCTTGGAAAACTTTACCACAAGGCAAAGGAGCGCGTCTGTGGCTTAAGGTGCCGCTACCGCTGGTATCCGCGTATTTTTGATGTCCTTGTCGGAGTAATTCCTTTTGCATTGCTCTGGCCGTTCCACATGCTTGGTGAGGTTTTTGTTTTCAATAAAATCCGAAGGCGCTTTGGAGGAAATTTCAGGGCTGCCATAAGCGGTGGCGGTGCATTGCAAAAATCAACGGAAGATTTCTACAACGCAATCGGCTTCAATCTTCTTGAGGGATACGGAATGACGGAGACTGCGCCTGTAATTTCCGTAAAGAATTCCAAAAAACCACGCACTAACAATGTAGGACTTGTCTTTCCGAGCTTTGACGTAAAGGTTGTCATGGAAAAAGACGGTCAGATTGCTTCTTCTGCTCCGCTTAAGCCTGGAAAGCGTGGCCTCATCCTTGTAAAGGGGCGGCAGATTATGAAAGGTTACTATAAGCGTGATGACCTGACAAAAAGCGTGATCGATGAAGAAGGCTGGCTCAACACCGGCGACTTGGGAATGATTTCTTATGATCAGGAACTTAAAATCGTAGGCCGCGCAAAAGACACGATAGTCCTTCTTGGCGGTGAGAATATCGAGCCTGCCGTAATTGAGAAGGCTGTAAATGCAAGCCCTTATGTTGAGCGTACTGTTGTTGTCGGACAGGATCAAAAATATGTAGCTGCCCTGATTGTAGCGGATCAGCACAACGTAATATCATATGCCGAGGAAAACAATATTGTTTACGACAACTATGAGGCTCTGCTTGAGACAAACGAAATCCAAAGCCTTTTCAGAAGTGAGATTGATGCCCTGGACAACGCAAAGACTGGATTCAGGGCATGTGAGAGAATCTTCAAGTTTATAATTCTTCCGAATAGCTTTGAGGTTGGAAAAGAACTCAATGCCAAGCAGGAAGTCGTCAGGCCAAAAATTCCTCAGATTTATAAAAAAGAGTACAGGAATCTCTTTAAATAAGAATGTTTTTTTGTGACAGCCATGTTCACCTCTGCGAATTTGACGTTGATTCTCTTATCTCAAAATCCTCGCCTGGTGAGCGTGTAGATTCCTTTTCACTTGAAAATTACAGATGCTGCTCTTCATGCCTTTCCAAAGATGAGTTTCTTTCGACTCAAAAAATTGCCGCTTCCCTAAAAAAAAATGACATCCTGATTTCTTTTGGGATCCATCCTCAGAATGTCAATTATTGTGATGAAGAACTTTCTTTCTTGGAAAAAATTGCGCGGAACAGAAAAATAAATGCCGTCGGAGAAATAGGCTTTGATTTTTTCACGCAGGAATTTAAGGAAACTGCTCCCAAACAGAAGAAAATATTTGATGCGCAGCTTGAGATTGCGCTTGAAAATAAGCTTCCTGTCGTGCTCCATGTCCGAAAGGCAATGGACGTTGTTTTTTCATATTCTTCACTTCTTAAAAAACTCCCATCAGTTGTCTTTCATTCATTTCCCGGAACTTATGAAGATGCCTCATCGATTTTGAGGAAGGGGATAAACGCGTATTTTTCTTTTGGAACTCCGCTTTTGAGGGGAAAAAAATCAAATATCTGCTGCGTAAAAAATCTTCCAGATGAGGTTCTTCTATTTGAGACTGATGCCCCGTTTCAAACCCTTAAAGGCAAGACGCGGACAGAAATTTCTGACATTGCCATTGTTTACGAGAATGCGATGCTTCTTAAAAAAGGCGTTGAGAAAGCAGATGATGATTTTTTTGAAACGGTTGAGGAAAACTTTAAGAGAGCTTTTTGTACTGTTCCTTGATTTCGTTCAAAGCTGATGTATATTCGTCCTTCATTTTTGAAGCAAGGGCTGTTGTGTCTCCCTCTTTTTTGTGGCGGAGCACATCCTCGAGTTCCTGACCTGCGAGGGCGAGTCTTTCGGCGCACAACTGTCGTCCGGCACCTTTTACAGCGTGAACGTATTTAGCAGCTTCATCATAATTTTTAGAGGAAATCATTTTATCGAGTTTTTCAGTGTCAAACGGCATGTCATTTATGAATGATTCCATGAGAATTTTTAGAAGATCCCTGTCATTGTCTAAAAGTTCCAGGGCTGACTGTAAATTCAAAACCTGTTTTTCCATTTCATGCCTCCTTTTTTTTAAACTCCGTCCTCCGCTTCCTTTATTATACACTCAATGCTGACGATAGACGACATTAATTTTCATCATGATTTTTTTATTTCTTCGTAAAAATCCTCGCCCCTTGAAGTCGTTATCACAAAGCACGGAAGTTTGTTTACCTCGACCAATCGGACTGCTTCCATTCCCAAATCCTCGTAATCGATGATTTCCTGACTTGTTATGTACTCACTTGCAATCAGTGCCGCGATTCCTCCTGGAGTTCCAAGGTACACGCCGCCATATTTTTTGCATGCAAAAGTCCATTGCGAAGTGCGGTTGCCTTTTGCAAGCGTTACGAGGGCGGCTCCTCTTTCCATGAGCAAATCTGCGTAAACATCCATTCGGCCTGCTGTCGTTGGTCCAAAACTTCCGATGATTTTTCCCTCTGGGGTCCTTGCAGGTCCTGCGTAACATATAGGATATTTTTTTGTGTAGTCAGGAAGTTCTTTTCCTTCGTCAATGAGCTTTTTCCATCGTGCATGAGCGGCATCCCGGGCGACAAGAATGTTTCCAGTAAGGAGAATCCTGTCCCCGACCTTTGCATTGGCGAGATTTTTCAAGACGCTTTGAATTCCATCATTCGTGTTTATTTCAAGCTCGTTTTTTGATGAATGGTCTTTGCCGTAATTTGCAGCCTCGCTGAATCCTGGAATTTCACTTGGATTTGAGACCGTTTTTTCAAGATAGAGACCTTCATCGACTGCAATTGCCCGAAGATTCCTGTGCGCAGAACATGAAACTCCAAAGGAAATCGGACAGCTTGCTCCGTGTCTTGCAAGCCTGATTACGATTACTTCAAGTGCGAACGCACTTCCTCCAAATTGTGAGCCAAATCCGGTCTCTCTGGCGACTTTCATTCCGAGTTCTTCGAGTTCTCTGTCCCTGAATGCAAAATCATTGGCTTCGTAAGTCATGTCGGAGTATGCGCCCATTGTCGCAAGTTTTAGAGTCAAAAGATTTTGTTCAGGACTCAATCCTCCGGCGACTACTGCGATTGTGTATGGCGGGCAGGCTGAAGTTCCAAAATGTGAAATCTGCTCCTGCATCAGCGATGAAAACTTTTCTTTTGTGAGGTAGGCTTTTGTTCCCTGAATGAAAGATGTTTTGTTTGATGAGCCTCCGCCTTTTGCGCAGAACAAAAAAATCATGGAATTTTCCGGCGCTGACTTTACGAAATCCGGGGTGGGAGCAAGGGCCGCTCCTGCTGAGAAAATGCTTACCTGGCATGGAAGATTGTTTTTCGGATCGTATTCCTCATAAAAACTTTTCGGGCACGAAGTAGAAAACCTGAGTTTTTTTTCGTCGTAGACTTTCTTGATTCCGCCGGCCAAAGCTTCGTATTCATTTTCGCCGGAATCATAATTGCCTTTTTTCCATGCGAATACGTTTGCAATTCCTGTATCCTGACACAGCGGATAAACACCTTTTGATGCAACCTGAGCATTTTTCAGGATGCACGAGCAGACATACCTGTCATTTTCAGAAGATTCTTTTGCGAGTGCAAGTTTTATTACGTTTTCGATGTGTTCTTTTGTAAAAGTAAATGAAAGTCGTGAAAAAGCATCTTCTGCAATCTGAGAGAGAGATGCTTTGCCTTTGAGAAAATCAAAATCAGTCATGACATCATTATAATTTTTTTGGAGGAGAATAATCAATCAGAACTCATTCATTCTGATTTTTGTTCGTCTTCCTCCGCCCATTTCTTTGACCTTTCAACGGCCCGAATCCAGCCTTGGTAAAGCTTATTGCGCTTTTCTTCCGGCATCGCTGCAATAAAAATGGTGTCAGTCTTGTGAATTTTGAGGATTTCTTCTTTGTTTTTCCAGAATCCTGTCGCAAGTCCTGCTAGATATGCTGCTCCAAGTGCAGTTGTCTCCGTGTTTTTTGGACGGATAACCTGAGTGTTAAGAATGTCTGCCTGAAACTGCATCATCACGTCACTTACACATGCTCCTCCGTCAACGTTCAGGGAATGAATCTCACATCCTGAGTCTTTTTTCATTGCGTCAAGGACATCCTTCACTTCATATGCGATTCCTTCGAGGGCTGCACGGCACAGATGGGCCTTTTTTACTCCACGGGTAAGGCCGACGATAGCTCCTCTTGCATACATGTCCCAGTATGGAGTGCCAAGTCCGACAAATGCCGGCACGAGATATGCTCCGTTTGAGTCAGGAACGCTTTTCGCAAGCTCATCGATTTCTGCGGCTGTAGAAATCAGTCCGAGTTCATCCCTCAGCCATTTTATTACGGCACCTCCTATAAAGACGCTGCCTTCCAGGGCGTATTGAACTTTTCCGTCAATGCCCAAAGCGATTGTCGTCAGAAGTTTTTCAGATTGAACAGGAGTGTCTCCTGTGTTCATCAACATGAAGCATCCTGTTCCGTAAGTGTTTTTTGCCTCGCCCTTAAAAAAGCATCCCTGGCCGAACAGGGCTGACTGCTGGTCTCCTATCGCGCTTGCTATCGGTACGGAAAATCCACATGTCTTTGAGTCTGTAAGGCAGTAAACCTCGCTGGAACTTTTTACTTCTGGCAGGATGCATTTTGGAATGTTGAAGAGTGAAAGCAGCTCATCATCCCATTGAAGCGTGTGTATGTTAAAGAGCATTGTCCGGCTTGCGTTTGTTACATCCGTGACGTGGCATTTTTTTCCTGAAAGTTTCCATATGAGCCATGTGTCGATCGTTCCCGCAAGAATTTCTCCTTTTTCAGCCTTTTTGCGCACGTCCGGCACATTGTCCAATATCCATTTGATTTTTGATCCTGAAAAATAGGCGTCAATTAAAAGGCCTGTCTTTTTCCTGATTATGTCATCATAGCCCTGGGAAATCAGTTTCTCACACAACGGGGCTGTTCTCCTGCATTGCCAGACAATCGCATGATAAACAGGTTTTCCTGTCTTTTTATCCCAGAGGACTACGGTTTCCCTCTGGTTTGTGATTCCGATGGCTGCGATTTCGTCCATTTTTATGTCGCTGTCGATTATCACGCTTTCGAGGACTCCAAGCTGGCATCTGAAAAGCTCATCGGCATCGTGTTCAACCCAGCCTGGCTTTGGATAGTATTGAGGAAACTCTTTTTGGGCGGAGCCGATTGCATTTCCGCTTTTGTCATAGACTATTGCGCGCGAAGACGTTGTCCCCTGATCGAGTGAAATTATGTATTTTTTTTCTGTTGATGACATTTTTGCCTCCGTGGTGCATTTTTCTCTTGTGGATGTGGAATTATATCATGAGCAAAACATTTGGCCATAATGATTTTCTGAAAAAGTCACAACTATGGAACAAATTATCTTTTTCTGCCATAATAGTATGATTTTACATCAATACAAGAAAGAGGAACACGTTTTGTATAAGGCTATTGATTCAAAAGCAGACTTCCCTAAGCAGGAAGAAGAAATCTTAAAATTTTGGAAAGACAACGACACTTTCAAAAAGTCAGTTTCCCAGCGCGAAGGTTGTGAAGAATTTGTATTTTATGATGGACCTCCTTTTGCTACAGGTCTTCCTCATTTTGGACATTTCATTCCGTCTACAATAAAAGATATCATTCCACGTTACCAGACGATGAAAGGCAAGAAAGTTGAGCGCCGCTTCGGATGGGACTGCCACGGTCTTCCTGTCGAAAACCTCATTGAAAAGGAACTCGGCATCAACTCAAAGCACGAAATCGAAGCCTTGGGAATCGATAAATTCAACGAAAAATGTAAGGCTTCAGTCCTAAAATACACATCAGAATGGCGTAAGACCATCACCAGAATGGGACGCTGGGTTGATTTTGACAACGATTACAAGACGATGAATCCTGACTTTATGGAATCAATCTGGTGGGTTGCAAAGTCTCTTTGGGACAAAGGCTCGATTTATGAAGGCCAGTATATTCTTCCTTATTGTCCTAGATGTGCAACCGTTCTTTCTACGCACGAGCTTGCTCAGGGCTACAAAGATGTAAATGATCAGACCGTAACCGTCCGCTTTAAGGTAACCAAGATGCCTGACTCAATCTCTGACTCGGACATCGCCGGCGGAAATACATATTTCCTTGCATGGACGACAACTCCTTGGACTCTTCCTTCAAACCTCGGTCTTTGTATGGGACCTGAGATTGATTACGTAAAGATTAAGGATAAGGCCTCTGGAGATTTCTATATTTTTGCTGAGGCTCGTCTTTCTGCCTACTATAAAGATGAATCTGAGTATGAAATCATTTACCGTCACAAAGGAAAGGAATTCATCGATGCTGAATATGAGCCTCTTTTCCCTTATTTTGCTAATCTTTCTGATGCTGCCGTCTGCTCAGAAATCTCAAAGCAGCCTTGTAAAAAAGGTGCTTTCCGCATGTTCAATGCAGCTTACGTTTCTACAGAAGACGGTACAGGTATCGTTCACATTGCGCCAAGTTTTGGTGAGGACGATAATAAAATTTTCAGAGGCTCTGGCGTTCCAAACGTCCAGCCTATTGATGCTGAATGTAAATTTACAAAAGAAGTGACGGATTATGAAGGAATCTTTGTAAAAGATGCTGACAAAGCTATAATCGAGCGCCTCAAAAACGAGGGAAAACTCGTAAAAAAAGCACAGGTCCTTCACTCATATCCTCACTGCTGGCGATGTGGCTCACCTCTCATTTACCGTGGAATCGGTTCATGGTTTGTCCGGGTCGCTGACCACCACGAAGACTTGCTCAAGGCAAATTCCCAGATTAAATGGCAGCCTTCCCACATAAAAGAAGGCCGTTTTGGTAAATGGCTTGCCGGAAGCCGGGACTGGGCTGTAAGCCGAAACCGCTACTGGGGAAATCCTATTCCAATCTGGAAATGTGATGATCCTGAGTGTAAAAATGTAATCTGTGTCGGATCCCGCCAGGAATTAAAGGATTTGAGCGGAACTTACCCGGAAGATCTCCACAAGCAGTTTGTTGATAAAATTACTTTCAAGTGTCCTAAATGCGGTAAAGGCACAATGAGGCGCATTCCTGAAGTTTTTGACTGCTGGTTTGAGTCAGGCAGCATGCCTTATGCTCAGCAGCATTATCCTTTTGAGAACAAGGAATATTTCGAAAAGCATTTCCCGGCTGATTTTATTTCAGAAGGTCTTGATCAGACTCGCGGATGGTTTTACACGCTTACGATTCTTGCATCTCACTTGTTCAATAAGCCTGCATTCCAGAACTGTATCGTAAACGGACTTGTCCTTGCTGAAGACGGCCGAAAAATGTCCAAGTCACTCCGCAATTACACTGATCCTGTTGATGCAATCAATCAGTTTGGTGCGGATGCGCTCAGGCTCTTCCTTACTCATTCATCTGTAGTAAAGGCTGATGACCTTCGCTATTCTGACAACGGTGTACGCGAGGTAATCAAGAATATCCTCATTCCTCTCTGGAGCGGATACTCATTCTTCATTACTTACGCAAACATCGACAAGTATACATGTACTGGACACGCATTTGATTCTAAAAAGCCTTCAAATCCTTTGGATGCATGGATTATTTCAGTTGCACAGAAAATGATAAAGGACGTTACCTCTGCTCTAGACGATTATGATTTGAGTGCTGCAATAGATCCTCTGATTAATTTTATTGACCAAATCAACAACTGGTACATCCGCCGAAACCGAAGGCGATTCTGGAAGAGTGAGAATGATGCAGATAAGGCTGAGGCTTACGAATCTCTTTATTATGCACTTAAAACATTTTCTCTTTGTGCGGCTCCATTCATTCCGTTTATTTCAGAGGAAATCTGGCAGAATTTAAAGACTGATTCTGACGCTGAGTCTGTTCATCTCGCTGATTTCCCTGTCTATAATGCTGCCCTTCGTGATGAAGCTCTTGAATTCCGAATGGAAACAGTTCAGAAAGCGGTTTCTCTTGGCCGAAGCCTTAGAAACAAATTCGAACTCAAAAACAGACAGCCGCTTGCTGCAGCAGAGCTTGTAACACGCAATGCAGATGAGCGAAAAGTCCTTGAGGACATGAAAGAAACAATTGCAGAGGAACTTAACGTAAAGAATGTTCATTTCCACGACCAGGAATCAGATCTTGTAGAGTATGCTGCAAAAGCAAACTTCAAGGTTTTGGGAAAAATCCTAGGTCCTAAAATGAAGATTGCGGCAAGCGAAATCGTAAAGCTTGACGGAAATACAATTGCTCAGATTGTAGATGGAAAAACTGTCACGATTAAGGTTGACGGCGAAGATGTTGATCTCAACGCTGAGACAATCATTGTAGAGCGCACTGAAAAGGCAAATCTCAAAGTTACAAACGAAGGCTCAATTACAGTTGCCTTGGATACAAAAATCACAGACGAGCTTAAAAAAGAAGGATATGTCCGTGATTTAATCCGAGGAATTCAGAACCTTCGAAAAGAGAGCGGCTTTGAAGTTACAGACAGAATCAACCTTACATTGAGTGGAGACGCAGAGCTAAGGTCTGCTTACGAAATGTTCTCTGCTTTGATTTCCGGTGAGACTCTCGCTGCTTCTTCACAGTGGAAAGATTCTCTGGACGGTACTGAAGTTGAATCTGAAGATAAAAAATGGAGAGTTGCTGTTGCTAAGGCATAAAATCACAAGATGGGCGGCATCATTTGCCGCCTGTGCATGTCTTTTTACGGCGTGCCAGTCTTCTAAGTTTGTTGAGAATGATGTGGATCCGCTTGCGCTTTTGGACTGGGATTGCTTCCTTTACATAAGCATCCCTGTTCAGGCAAATAAGGATTTTGCAGTTTCGGCTGTTTCAAAACTTGCGGGGCTTTCTTCATCAGATTCACAGCAGGTCGTTAAGCATCTTTCAAATGTTTATGTTGCGACTAATCTGATTGGAAAAATGCAACTTGTTTCAAGCGGTGTCTTTCCCAAGAATGCAGTGAAGCTTGCCTTAAATGAAAAAAGCGGCTGGAGTCAAGTTCCTTATGAGAACAGGACTTATTTTACGCGACAAAAATCACGGCTTCAATTTTCCATTCCATCATCGAATGTCTGCTGTGTCTCAAATGACATTCCGTCAATGTTGAATCGCTTTAACTCTCTAGCCCTTCCTGACAAGGTAAATACTGGAAATACTGAAAAAGCACTTTTGATTGATGAGAAAACTTTTAAGATTTTGACACAGAATCAAAAAGGTGAGATTTCATTTTATGCGCCTGTCGCAAAAAATTTTTTGAGGAAATTTCTTGGAACAGAAGTGCCTTTTGGAGTAAATTCTCTGTCGGGTACTTTGACGCAGCTTTCTGGTTCAAAATCTTTTGGATTAAAGCTTGTGGTTGAGCTTTCTGATCCTCGGACAGTAAAGGCTGCCTGCGCGGCATTAAAAATTGCGCTTTTTCCTGTTCCTGCAAAAATCATGCAGACAGGTACGGCTCAGATTACAGTCTCTGAATACACGTTTGACTGGAGCCAGCTTTTATCATACATGCAGTAATTGGAGTTTTTTATGGCAGAAGACAAAATTGTTTTAAAGGCTGAAGATTTAGACGGCTATTTGACCAAAAAGGATATGGATGACCTTGCGCTTTTAAAATCAATGTATGCAGATACAATGAAATTTTTTGAGCCGAAGAACGAGGCAAAAATCGTTGATTCGTTTGACAAAATGGGGCATGAG
>JAEEGL017055665.1_pt1 | contig 10874 bp, 8 predicted proteins | sample 9134231 | NCBI WGS metagenome assembly JAEEGL01 (sample SAMN16246548, study PRJNA631951) | gut metagenome | biome: gut microbiome; feature: rumen; material: fiber-attached | host: Bos | place: Iran: Karaj | collected 2018-10
CGGCCTGCAGCCCCGTGCCGTGAGCCGCGACCTCGACTGGGGCGTGCCCGTGCCGGTGCCGGGAGCCGAAGGGAAGGTGCTCTACGTTTGGTTCGACGCCCCCATCGGCTACATCTCCAACACCAAGGAACTCCTCCCCTACAGCTGGGAGAAATGGTGGAAGAGCGAAGACACCCGCCTCGTGCATTTCATCGGTAAAGACAATATCGTCTTCCACTGCATAGTATTCCCGTCCATGCTGAAGGCGCACGGCGGATACGTGCTGCCCGACAATGTTCCGGCAAACGAGTTCCTGAACCTCGAGGGCGACAAGATCTCCACCTCCCGCAACTGGGCGGTGTGGGCCCACGAGTACCTGCAGGACTTCCCCGGCAAGGCCGACGTGATGCGTTATGTGCTCACCGCCAACGCCCCGGAGACCAAGGACAACGACTTCTCCTGGAAGGAATTCCAGACCCGCAACAACAGCGAGTTGGTCGCCATCTTCGGAAACTTCGTGAACCGTGCAGTAGTGCTCACCCACAAGTACTTCGGAGGCAAGGTTCCCCCGCGCGGAACCCTCACCGAGGCCGACAAGGCAGTGCTTGCCGAGGTGCCGGAAATCCGCCGAAGCCTGGAGGAGAACCTCGAAGCTTTCCGCTTCCGCGACGCCCTGAAGGACGCCATGGCACTGGCCCGCCTGGGCAACAAATACATCTCCGATTCCGAACCCTGGAAGACGGCGAAGGAAGACATGGACCGCACCGGCACCATCCTGAACGTGTGCCTGCAGCTCTGCGCAGACCTGGCCATCGCCTTCGAGCCCTTCACCCCGGCGGCCGCGGAAAGGCTGCGCGGAATGCTGAAGATCGGCCTGGCCGCCGGATTCGACCATCGTGCCGGAGAACAGCAGACGGTGAACACCTATAAAGACGGTGAAGCCGTGGCGCTCCACACGGTCGCTGCAGGGGGCAACCCTCAGGAGACCCGTGCCACCCTCGGCTGGGAGCAGCTGGGCTGCGAAGAAATCCTTCCCGAAGGCTGGGAAATCGCTCCGGCGGAGCTGCTCTTCGAGAAGATCGAAGACGCCGCCATCGACGCGCAGCTCGAAAGGCTCGCCCGCATCAAGAAAGAGAACGAAGCTGCCGCCAAGGCTCAGCTCTCAAAGCAGGTGGAACCGCAGAAGGATCCGGTGAGCTTCGACGATTTCGGCCGTATGGACATCCGCACAGCAACGGTGCTCGAAGCCGAAAGGGTTCCCAAGACCGACAAACTCCTCAAACTCACCATCGACACCGGCATCGACCGCCGCGTGATAGTGTCCGGCATAGCCGAGTACTATTCCCCCGAAGACATGCTTGGCAAGCAGATCTGCATCCTTGCGAACCTCGAGCCCCGCGTCATCCGCGGAATCGAATCCAAGGGCATGATACTCATGGCCAAACAGGGAGACGGCTCCATGCGGTTCATTACTCCGCAGGAAGCCGTCGCCAATGGTGCAGTGATAGGCTAGGAAGCTACGTCACAGAGGAACTTCACCCTCACGAGACGTATCTCCATCTCCTCACAATCTCCTGACAGGGCCTCCATTGCTTCGGACAGACTGTCCGAAGTGGCCTCGTCGTGGAAATATTCGTAGATTTCGTCTTCGATTTCCGGGTCGATATTCTCCTCTATATAATAGTCCAGATTGAGTTTGGTGCCGGTGGCGACTATCGCCTCTATTTCCTTCATGAGCTCGTCCATCTCGAGGCCGCGCATGGCCGCGATATCTTCCAGCTCCATGCGCCGGTCGATGCTCTGGATAATGAAGATCTTGTTGGCGCTGCGGTTCGGGGAAGACTTCACCACAAAGTCGTCGGGACGCTCTATGTCGTTCTCTTCCACGTACTTGGCAATGAGCTTAAGGAATTCGGCGCCGAACTTGCGGGCTTTGCCCTCTCCCACGCCCTGGCACTTCTGGAGTTCCTCGTAGGTGAGAGGATAAAGTATGGACATGTCGCCCAGAGCCGGGTCGCCGAAGAGTATCCATGGCTGCAGGCCGAGCTTGCGGGCGAGGTCGCGACGAAGGTCTTTGAGCATAGCGAAGAGCACGGGGTCTCCCCCGCCTCCGGCTCCCTTTGCCGCGGCACGCTCGGTGGCGGCGTCTTCGTCGTCATCGTCGTCCGGAGTGTCGTCTTCCTCGAAATGGGCATCTTCCACCAGCTCTATCTTCCACGGGGCCTCCATGAACTGTTCGCCCTGAGGCGTGACGTAGATGAGGCCGTAGCTCTCGATTTCCTTTCCGAGCAGATGGGCAACCAGACCCTGGTGCATCACTGCCAGCCAGTGCTTTTCGTCCTTCTCCGCTCCGGCTCCGAAGAGCGAGAGTTCGTCGTGGCGGTAGCTCTTGATAAGGGCATTCGTCTTTCCTGCGAGGATGCCGGCCAGATGCTCCATCTTGAAGTGCTCGGGCAGGCTCAGGATGAGCTTCATCACCAGCAGCAGGTCCTCGCGTCCGTCGAAGGTAGCACGCGGATGCTGGCAGTTGTCGCATGAGCCGCAATTATCCTGGGTATAATCCTCGCCGAAGTAATTCAGTAGCAGCTTGCGACGGCACTGGCCGCTCTCGGCGTAGGCCACCACCTCGTTCAGGAGCTGGCGGTTGATTTCCTGCTCCGCGATGGGCTTGCCCTGCATGAACTTCTCCAGCTTCTGGATGTCCTTGTAGGAGTAGTAGCAGATGCAGATGCCTTCTTCGCCGTCGCGCCCGGCCCGGCCGGTCTCCTGATAGTAGCTCTCTATGCTCTTGGGGATGTCGTAATGGATTACGAAACGGACGTCGGGCTTGTCGATACCCATGCCGAAGGCTATGGTTGCCACTATCACGTCGGCCTCTTCCATGAGGAAGGCGTCCTGATTGTCGGCGCGCACCTTGGCGTCGAGCCCGGCATGATAAGGCAGGGCACGGATGCCGTTGATGCAGAGGAACTCGGCCATCTCCTCAACCTTCTTGCGGCTGAGGCAGTAGATGATGCCGCTCTTTCCGGGGTTCTTGCGAATGAACTTGACGATATCCTTGTCGGCATCTACCTTGGGACGCACCTCATAATAGAGATTGGGCCTGTTGAACGACGATTTGAACACTCCGGCCCCCTGGATGCCCAGGTTCTTGAGGATGTCGCTCTGCACCTTGGGAGTGGCCGTAGCCGTGAGGGCTATGATGGGATGACGGCCGATTTCCTCCACAAGGGTGCGGATGCGGCGGTATTCCGGACGGAAGTCGTGCCCCCATTCGGAGATACAGTGGGCCTCGTCCACCGCATAAAAGGATATGGGAATTTCTCGCAGCAGGGCTACGTTTTCCTCTTTCGTGAGCGATTCCGGCGCCACGTAGAGTATCTTCGTGCGGCCTGCCAGGAGGTCATCGCGCACCTCGTCCATCTGGGCCTTGTTAAGGCTGGAATTGAGGAAGTGCGCGATGCTCCCGCTGCCGGCCACGAAGCCGCGCAGCACGTCCACCTGATTCTTCATCAGGGCGATGAGGGGCGAAATCACTATGGCCGTGCCGTCCATGATGAGGGCGGGCAACTGATAGCAGAGCGATTTGCCGCCGCCGGTGGGCATGAGCACGAAGGCGTCGCCACCGTTGAGCAGATGGTCGATTACCTTCTCCTGATCGCCCTTGAAGTTGTCGTATCCGAAGAATTCCTTTAAAGTGCGGTGTATTTGGGCCGAGTAGTCCATTTAATCCAGGGAGTGAATTGCCAGACCAGAACGCAGCTTCGGCTCGAACCAGGTAGTCTTGGGCGGCATGATATTGCCGCTGTCGGCGATGTCCATAAGCTGCTGCATGCTTACCGGGTAGAGTGCAAACGCAACCTCCATCTCCCCGCTGTCCACCCTGCGTGAGAGTTCGCCGAGTCCGCGGATGCCTCCTACGAAGTCGATCCGCTTGTCGGTACGTAAGTCTTTAATTGCAAGTAGTTTATCTAGTACAAGATTACTCAGGATTGTGACGTCCAGCACCCCTATGGGATCGCTGTCGTCGTAGCGGCCGGGCTTGGCCTGAAGCGAATACCAGCGGCCGCCAAGATACATGGAGAACTCATGCAACTTCGCGGGAGCGTAGGGCTCGGTGCCGCGGTCCGCCAGTTCGAAGTCGGTCTTCAGGGCCTGCTTGAACTCTTCCGGGGACAGGCCGTTCAGGTCCTTTACCACACGGTTGTAGTCCAGGATCTTGAGCTGGCCTTCGGGGAAGCAGACAGCCATGAAGAAGTTGTATTCTTCATTGCCGGTGTGATTCGGGTTCTGCTCCCTCTTTTCGGCGCCGACCCGGGCTGCTGCCGCGGTGCGGTGATGGCCGTCGGCAACGTAGAAAGCCTCAACCTGGGTGGTGAAGATTTCCGTGATGCGGGCGATGACAGCGTCGTCCGTAATGGGCCAGAAGCGGTGGCCGAAGTTGTTTTCGTCGATGAAGTCGTATTCCGGCTTGCCGGCGGACGCCCTGGCAACTATGGCCGCGAGCTCCGGATTGTCCTTATAGGCGAAGAAGACGGGTTCGATGTTCGCGTTCTGGATGCGGACGTGCACCATGCGGTCGTCTTCCTTGTCCTTACGGGTAAGCTCGTGCTTCTTGATGAGCCCGGAGGCGTAGTCGTCCGTGTGGGCGCAGAGCACAAGGCCGTACTGAGTGCGGGCTCCCATGGTCTGGGCGTAGACGTAGTAGCATTCCTTGGGATCGCGAACCAGCCAGCCGCGGGCCTGCCAGTCGGCGAAGTTCTTTACAGCCCTGTCGTAGACCCTGGGATCGTGATCTTCCAGGAGAGGATCGAAATCGATCTCGGGCTTGGTAATGTGCAGCAGGCTCTTCTCCCCTGCCATATCCTTGGCCTCCTGCGAGTTCAGAACGTCGTAGGGGGGTGCAGCCACCTCGGTGACTATGTCTTTAGGCGGCCTGATAGCCGCAAAGGGTTTTACTCTTACCATTTGTTTACCTGGAAACGGGTGCTGCCGTTTGCAAAGAAATCCACGATCTGACGGGCGGCTGCGAGGCCTGCATTGATGTTGGCTTCGGAGGTCTGGGCTCCCATCTTCTTGGGAGTGGCGAAGACGCGAAGACCGAACTTCTCCTGAAGAGCTGCAAGATTGTCCGGGGCGACGTCGGTGACGTACTTGAGGTCCGGCCTGTCGGTGAGGGCCTTTTCCAGACCGGCTTCGTCGATGACTTCCTTACGGGCGGTGTTCACCAGCGTTGCGCCCTTCGGCAACTTGGTGATGAGTTCGTAGTTGATGCTTCCGATGGTGGAAGGAAGGGCGGGGATATGAAGCGATACGTAGTCGCTGCCGGAGTAGAGTTCGTCCAGGCTGTGGACGGGCTCGGCTCCGCCTGCGGCGATCTGCTCGTCGCTGAGGAACGGATCGAGGGCCTTTACCTTCATTCCGAGGGCCTTGGCCTTTGCACCGACCAGACGGCCCACTGCACCGAAGGCCTGGATGCCGAGGGTCTTGCCCTGAATCTCGGAGCCTGTGGCGGGGGTGAACTGGGTGCGGGCCATGAAGATCATGAGAGCCACTGCGAGCTCCGCCACTGCGTTGGAGTTCTGGCCCGGGGTGTTCATCACCACGATCTTGCGGGCGGATGCGGCCTCGAGGTCCACGTTGTCGTAGCCTGCGCCTGCACGTACTACTATCTTGAGCTTGGGGGCGGCGGCGATTACCTCGGCAGTGACCTTGTCGGACCTGATGATCAGGGCCTCGGCGTCGGCAACGGCCTTCACGAAGTCCGTCTGCTCGGCGTATTTCTCAAAGAGGACTACCTCGTGGCCGGCCTCCGTGAGAATCTTTTTGATACCCTCTACAGCCACAGCGGCAAAGGGTTTCTGGGTTGCGATGAGTACTTTCATAGTTTTACTTTTTAAGCTTTTCGAAATCCTGCATGGCCTTTACGAGGGCTTCCACATCTTCCTGGGAGCAGGCGTTGTAGGTGGAGGCACGGAAGCCGCCCACACTGCGGTGGCCCTTGATACCGATGATATGACGCTCCTTGGCGAATGCCATGAATTCGTCGGCCAGGTCTTCCTTACCTTCTGCCATGATGAAGCAGATGTTCATGATGGAACGGTCCTCCTTTGCGGCGGTGCCGCGGAAGAGGGAGTTGCGGTCGATTTCCGCGTAAAGGGTGTCGGCCTTGCGCTTGTTGATCTTATACATGGCCTCGACGCCTCCGATGCTCTTAACCCACTTGAGGGTCTCGTTCATGACGTAGATGCTGAACACGGGCGGGGTGTTGAACATGCTGCCCTTATCGATATGGGTGCGATAGTCGAGCATGGTGGGAAGGTAACGGGAAACCTTTCCGAGGGCGTCTTTCTTGATGATTGCGAAGATTACGCCTGCGGGGCCGGCGTTCTTCTGTGCGCCACCGTAGATGAGAGTGTATTTGCTTACATCGACCGGACGGCTGAGGATGTCGGACGACATGTCCGCGATGAGCGGAACGGGGCAGTCCATATCGGTATGGATCTCGGTACCGTAGATGGTGTTGTTGGTGGTGATATGCAGATAATCCAGGTCTTTCGGAATGTCGAAGCCCTTGGGGATGTAGCTGTAGTTCTTGTCGGCCGAGCAGGCTATGGCGTAGGCGTTACCGATACCGGCAGCCTCTTTGAGGGCCTTGTGCGCCCAGACGCCAGTGTCGAGATAGGCAGCCTTGTTCTCAAGGAAGTTCATTGCAACATACAGGAACTGCAGGCTGGCGCCGCCGCCGAGGAACACGACTTCGTATTCGTCCGGAATGTGGAGAAGCTCCTTCCAGAGGGCGCGGGTCTCGTCCATGGTGGCTTCCCATTCTTTGGTGCGGTGGGAGATTGAGAGAAGTGAAACACCGGTTCCCTTGAAATCCTTGATGGCCTCTATGGCCTTGTCGTAAACCACCTGCGGAAGAAGGCAGGGGCCTGCGTTAAAAACATGAACTTTGTCCATTTTAAAGAAAAAAAGTAATTATGTGGTTATTGGTTTAAATCTGTCTTTAAAGTTAGCCAATTTTTTTCTGAAAGCAAATCTTTGAATGCCGGAAATGCATCCAGTGCGACATTTGCCCTGAAAATGCAGTCCTCCCCGAATTCCCTGGCCACGACCTCCACTCCCGGGCGCTTGAGCAGCCGTTCGGCTTCGGGCTGGTCGGAATAGGGAAAACGGAAGACGACGGGGGCGGTAAGGGTACGCTCGACCTTTGAAGCGGCATCCAAGGCGTCCGCTGCAGCACTCCGGTATGCGGTAATCAGCCCCGGGACGCCCAACAGTACTCCCCCGAAATAGCGCACTACCGCCACACATACACCGGCAAGGCCGGCGGAATCGATCTGCCCGAGTATCGGACGGCCTGCGGTGCCGGAAGGCTCGCCGTTGTCGTTCGCACGCCAGAGGCTCTCTACCGTCCAGCTGCCGTCGGAGAGCTGAACCGCCTTGGGGATACGGTACGCGTAACAGATGTGGCGGGCGCTGTGGTGCTCGGATTCGAGAGATTTGAGGAGAGGCTGCACCTCCTCTTCGGAGGCAACGGGCCAGGCGTAGGCGATAAAACGGCTGCCCCGGTCTTTGAAGAGGCCCTGCGACGGCGCTGAGATGCTTGTAAACTTGTCGGTCACTTGCGAACCAAATTTAGCAAAAAAGAAGTATATTCGCAATATGTTTTACAATTATCGCGTCACTCTGCAGGGCATCAAGGGATTCTACCGCCTCTATACGGTGGCCGGATCCAACACCCTCTACACCTTCCACAAGCAGCTGAGGTCGGACCTGGAGTTCCCCCAGGACCAGCGCATCCTTTTCAAGGCCCTGGCGGCCGACGGAACGGTGCTGGCCCGCTACGCCCTCATCGACATAGGCTCGGGCGCGGTGGACGAAGTGAGCATCGAGGATACGATAAAGGCCGGAGTGGCCAGCTTTGTCTATTTCTATGACGTGACCTCCAAAAAGAGCGTCATCATCACCTTCGAGGGAGTGTCCGACCACAAGGTAGCCCTACCCACCCTGGAAGAATCCAAGGGCCCCATCCCAATCGAGTTCGAGAACGGCTACGTCGCCTTCGAAGACCTTCCTGAAGACAAACGCCGCAAGATTCCATCAATGCCGGGAATCGACGCCGTGGAAGATGAGGACGAGGACGACGAAGAAGACGAAGAACCAGAAGATCCCGACAAAGAAGAGGAAGAGCTGGTTTACGAAGAAGAATAAAGAAAGGGCGGTCCGATCGGACCGCCCTTTACATTTGTTCCGCCAGGATTATTCCTCTACTTCTGCTTCGGGTTCAACATAGAGACCCACCTTGCAGAGCTCGATGTCGAATATGAGGGTCTGGTTGGGGCCGATGGTCTGAGGACCACGCTCGCCGTATGCAAGCTCGGAGGGGACGAAGAGTTTGATCTTGCCACCTTCACCAACATACTTGAGGCCTTCGGTCCAGCCCTTCACGACACGGTCGAGGGTGAAACGTACGGAGTCGGCTTCGGGCTTCACCTCGTCGAACACGGTGCCGTCGAGAAGAGTGCCCTTGTAACGCACCCAGACGGTATCCTTGTCGGAGACGGGAACGAGGTCGCTGCCGGGTTCCTCAACAAGATACTGAAGACCGCTTTCGGTGACCACGACACCTGCCTTCTTGGCGTTCTTTGCGAGATACTTCTCACCCTTTTCCTTGTTGGCGAGAAGGTTCTCCTGACGACGGTTCTCAAGATAGTCGTTGAAGAGACGGTTCATCTCGTTGGGGTCAATCTTGAACTGCTTGCCGAATTCGGGATCGCGGGGGTTGCCCTTTGCCTTGATGAATGCGCGCATACCCTTCTTGATCTGGCAGTAGTTGAGTTCGCCGAAATCGTATCCTTTGATGAAGGAACCAAAGTTGACGCCGACAAGATAGGCGACGCTGTCCTTGGTGGCCTGGGATGCCTTGAAATCCTTGGAGGTCTTGGCTACGGGAGCCACCTCTTCAACGGGAGCGACTGCGTCGCCCTCTGTGGCCTCAGCCGCAGGTTTCTGCTGGCAGGCCAGAGCTGCAAAGCCCAGTACGAGGGCTGCAAAAAGAAGTGATTTTTTCATTGTTATTGGTTTTTAAAAAAGTTTGCTAAAGTTCCCATGCAAGTGCCGATGCGCCGAGGATGGCCGCGTCGGATTCCTTGAGCTGGGAGAAAAGGAGACGGACTTTGCCCTTCCACAGGGGAAGCACATTTTCGTTCATTGCCTTGAGGGTGGGCTCGTACAGGAATTCCCTGGCCCTTGCGAGACCGCCGAAGAGCACTATCGCCTCAGGAGCGGAAAACTCCACAAAGTCGGCCAGGCTGCGGCCCAGTATGGTACCTGTATATTCGAACACCCTGAGTGCCAGGTTGTCGCCTTCGCGGGCGGCCTGATACACGTCTTTGGAAGTGATGTTCTGGACCTCACGGAGAAGGCTCTTCTCGTCGGACATATCGAGCCATTCGCGGGCAGTGCGGGCTACGCCGATTGCTGAGCAGTAGGCCTCGAGGCAACCGGTCTTGCCGCAGCCGCAGAGACGGCCGTTGTGACGAACAGCGCAGGTGTGGCCCAGCTCGCCGGCAAAGCCGTCGGAGCCGTAGAGCACCTGACCGTTGATTACTATGCCGGAGCCTACGCCGGTGCCGAGGGTAATCATGATGAAATCCTTCATACCCTTGGCCACGCCATAGGTCATCTCTCCCATTGCCGCAGCATTGGCGTCATTGGTAAGGGACACCGGGATACCGCCGCAAGCCTCTTTGAGAAGTTTTGCGAATTCCACACTGCCGTGTGCCGCCCACGGAAGATTGGGGGCGAAGGCGATGGTGCCGTTGTAGTAGTTGCCGTTGGGGGCGCCCACGCCTATGCCGCGGATCTCACCCGTCTTTCCGGACTTGGAGATGAGGGCCATGACGCCCTGGGCGAGCTCATTCACGACCACGTTGGGGTCTGCGCTCGCACTGGCGGGCAGGACGCTCTGGGCGAGCACCTCTCCGCGCGCGTCCACGACGCCGAGCTTGCTGCTCTGACCGCCGATGTCGATACCGACTACGTAATCCTTTGCCATATTATTCTACCGGAATGTCCTTGTTCACGTTTTTGTAGCCGACCAGGGCGTAGAACACGAGGTACGCCAGGCAGGCGATGATGAGCCAGTAGCTCTGCAGGGAACCGATATGGTCGGCCAGAAGGTTCTGGAAGAACGGGATGATGCCGCCGCCGCAGACCAGGGTCATGAAGATACCGGACGCCGCTGCTGTGTATTTGCCGAGGCCCTCAACCGCCAGGTTGAAGATTGAACCCCACATGATGGAGGTGCAAAGGCCGCAGAGGATGAGGAAGCCGAACGACAGAGGAATCGCGTTGCCGCCAACCTTGATCTGAACAGTCTCAGGGATGAAGATGGCTAGGATCACGAAGAGGATGGCCACGGAGGACATGACGCTGAGCATGATCTTGCTGCTGACCTTGGAGCCGACGGAAGCGCCGACCAGACGGCCGATGAGCATGCTGAGCCAGTATCCGCCGATCATGGTGCCGGTTACCGCGGGGCCTATCCAGTCGAGACCGGAATAGTACACATTGGCAGTGTTCGGAATACCTACCTCTATACCCACATAGAAGAAGATGGCAATGGCGCCGAGCACGAAATGACGGAACGACAGCGGGCTGTGAGCGTCTTTCGCGAGCTTGCCGGCCTTGCGGGCGGCCTTCTCCTCAGCGGTTTCCATATGAGGCTCGGGGATGTTCGTAAGCCTGATGATGATGAAGGCGATGGCAAAGATTGCCATTGCGATGATCATCACGGGAGCTGCCTTGGCCACGGTGGCGTCGGCAATGCTGCCGCCTACCAGCCAGCCCACGAAGATGGGAGCTATGGTGCCGCCGATGGAGTTGCA
>JAEEGL010717873.1_pt1 | contig 10873 bp, 5 predicted proteins | sample 9134231 | NCBI WGS metagenome assembly JAEEGL01 (sample SAMN16246548, study PRJNA631951) | gut metagenome | biome: gut microbiome; feature: rumen; material: fiber-attached | host: Bos | place: Iran: Karaj | collected 2018-10
ATTTGCCCTCTACGTCAATGAGACACATGAGCCCTGGGTGATACTGGTTCTGATGCTGATCACTTTCGCAGGCAGCATCCTCTCACAGATCGGAGACCTTCTGGCCTCGGGCATCAAGAGAGAGCATGGCATCAAGGATTACGGAAATGTGATACCGGGACACGGCGGGATCATGGACAGGTTCGACAGCGTCATCTTTGTCACACCCTGCATCTATTTCCTGGCAGCAGTGCTGGTACCGCTCTTTAGCTGAATAGACGAAACACTTTAGACAAAAGCTCTGCTTTTGAGTCAGGGCCTATGGGAAAGGAATATAGGCGCTCACTTAAGGGCAGAGTTTCAAATTTTGTGAAGGTCAAAAGAGGAATCGATATGCGTAAGTTAGTACTACTTGGATCCACGGGCTCCATCGGAACCCAGACTCTGGACGTTGTTAGAAACAACAGCAGTGAACTTGAAGTTGTGGGAATCGCAGCCTCGAGGAGTGTTCAGAAGGTTGAGGAACAGGTCAGGGAGTTCAGGCCTAAGTATGTCTGCATGTATGATGAGCAGGCGGCAAAAGAGCTTCAGGAAAAGATATCAGATACCGGCATAAAGGTAATGGCCGGCATGGAAGGTCTTCTGGAGATCGTTTCTGTCCCTGAAGCCGACACGGTGCTGACAGCGGTTGTCGGAATGATCGGCATTCAGCCCACCATCAGAGCCATTGAATGTGGCAAGGACATAGCTCTTGCCAATAAGGAAACCCTTGTATGCGCAGGACACATCATCATGCCACTGGCGAAGGAAAAGAACGTTAAGATCCTCCCTGTGGATTCAGAGCACAGCGCTATTTTCCAGTCCCTGAACGGTGAGCCAAAGGACAAGGTGGAAAAGATTCTTTTGACTGCCAGCGGCGGACCCTTCAGAGGAAAGAAAACGGAAGAACTTAAGGATATGACTGCGGCAGACGCGCTAAAGCACCCCAACTGGGATATGGGGCCAAAGGTTACAATCGACTCTTCATCCCTGGTAAACAAGGGGCTTGAAGTAATGGAAGCAAGATGGCTGTTTGACGTTAGCCTTGACAACATACAGGTGGTCGTACATCCCCAGAGCATAGTTCACAGTGCGGTTCAGTTTGTGGACGGCGCAGTGATAGCGCAGCTTGGAGTTCCCGACATGAAACTCCCCATCCAGTACGCACTCTTTTACCCGGATAGACGTCCTATGGCAGAAAAGAGACTTGACCTCTTTGAACTGCAGAGCCTGACTTTTGAAAAGCCCGACACGGATACCTTCAGAGGGCTTAAGCTTGCCTTTGATGCAGCGAGGGCCGGAGGCAGCATGCCCACAGTTTTTAACGCTGCAAATGAAATGGCTGTAAAAAGGTTCATCGATGGTGATATAAAGTATTTACAGATCTATGACATGATAGAAAAGGCCATGGAAAATCATAAGAAGATTGAGAATCCTACGGTTCCCGAGATTCTTGCTGCAGAGAAAGAAACATATGAGTTTCTTGAAGCACTAAAGTTTTGACATAAAGGAAAGCAAAGAAAATGATAGTTAGTGTAATAATATTTTTACTGATATTCGGACTGCTCGTTACATCACATGAGTTCGGGCACTTCATCATAGCCAAGTCAGGAGGGATAAGGGTCAACGAGTTCTTTATCGGAATGGGACCGACTCTCTGGAAGAAGCAGAAAGGCGAGACACTCTACAGCATAAAGCTTCTGCCCGTTGGAGGAGCCTGCGTGTTTGACGGCATGGATCCCATAGCGGAGGAAAAGGGAGAGTACGACGAGAGATCCTTTTTGAATGCTCCTGTATGGAGGAGGATAGCAACTCTTTTTGCAGGCCCCATGGCAAACTTTATCATCGCCTACATTCTGGCGGTTATCCTTGTGAGTTTTTCAGCCTGGAATTTCCCGGTCATCAACAAGATGACTGACAACTCTGCGGCTGCTGAAGCAGGAATGCAGCCAGGGGACAAGATCATCAGTATTGACGGCGAGAAGGTCTACATGTCAGGTGAAGTTACCATGATCTCACAGTTCGCTGAAGGAAGCCCCATGGACATCGTCTATGAGAGGGATGGAGAGAGACATGAGACGACTCTTGTCCCTAAGTTCAGTGAAGAGGACCAGCGCTACTATATGGGCGTATACATGGGAGAGTATGGCAAGATAGAAGGACCCAAGGCTCTTAAGTATGCATGGTATGAGGTTCGCTACTACTTTAAGACCACCTACAGAAGTCTTGCTCTTCTTGTAAAGGGTAAGCTCTCCAAGGACGATGTTTCAGGACCTGTTGGAATGGTCAAGATGGTGGACGACACCTACGAGGAGGTCAAGCCTTACGGAATTTCGGCGGTTATACTAACAATGCTGTCGCTGACAGTTCTTTTGTCAGTGAACCTCGGTGTCATGAATCTGTTGCCGCTTCCTGCACTGGACGGAGGAAGGCTGGTATTCCAGTTCATAGAGGTGATAATCGGAAAGCCGGTTCCGCCTGAGAAGGAGGGCTTTGTCCACATGGTGGGCATGATAGCTCTGATGGGACTTATGGTTTTCATACTGGTTAACGACATCACAAAGTTTACAAGGTAATCCGCATCGGATCAGATTCAGGAGGATTATTATGGCATACAGAGACAATACGAAAGTTATTCATATAGGTGACAGGGTGATAGGTGGTGGAAATCCTATCCTCATCCAGTCAATGACCAACACCAAGACTGAGGACGTGGAGGCGACGGTGAGCCAGATCAGGCGCCTTGAGGAAGCGGGCTGCGACATCATAAGGAGCACTGTTCCGAATCCTGAAGCCGCAAAGGCACTGGGAGAGATCAAAAAGCAGATTCATATCCCGATCGTTGCCGACATCCACTTCGACTACAAGATGGCTATTGCTGCCATGGAGAACGGCGCTGACAAGATCAGGATCAACCCCGGAAACATCGGTTCCAGGGACAGGATCGCTGCAGTGGTTTCCTGTGCCAGGGAGCGCAACATTCCTATAAGAGTTGGCGTAAACAGCGGTTCACTGGAAAAAGAACTGGTGGAGAAATACGGCGGTGTAACGGCGCAGGGCCTGGTGGAGAGCGCACTGGACAAGATCGGAATCATTGAGGACCTGGGCTATGACAACATGGTGGTCAGCATCAAGTCATCAAACGTAATGCTCTGCGTAAAGGCTCATGAACTTCTTGCAGAGAAGTGCAGCTATCCTCTTCATGTGGGCATCACTGAGGCAGGTACTCTATACGGAGGAAACATCAAGTCGTCAGTCGGCCTTGGCATCATCTTAAATGAAGGCATAGGCGATACCATAAGAGTATCGCTCTCAGGTGATCCGGTGGAAGAGATCAAGACCGCCAAGACGATACTCAGAACCCTTGACATCAGGAAGGGCGGAATTGAAGTCGTATCCTGTCCTACCTGCGGACGAACCAACATCGATCTCATCGGTCTTGCCAATGCGGTTGAGAACATGGTTCAGGGGTATGATCTCAATATCAAGGTAGCAGTTATGGGCTGCGCAGTAAACGGTCCCGGAGAAGCCAGGGAAGCGGATCTGGGAGTGGCCGGAGGAATCGGCGAAGGCCTTCTTATCAGGAAGGGCGAAGTCATCCGCAAGGTAAAGGAGGAGGAGCTCCTGTCAGCCCTTAAAGCCGAGCTCGACGCCATGGCAGAGAGCTCTGATTGAAACAGTAACACAGTGTTAGCGCAAAGTTTTAGAGGTATAAAGTTTTATGGGGAAAAGTTTTTTTGATGTATTTCCGGGTCTTAACCTTGAGGGATCAACAAGGGAGATCATGGAACAGGCTGAAGTTACCAAAGTCTCTGCGACTAAGAAGCAGGACTTTATCAGAATATATATTTCGAGCAACAAGCTCATCGATAAGTCGGATATTGTAAAAGCGGAGAGCAGCATAAAGAAGCAGCTCTTCAATGATAAGGACATCACAATCAAGATCTTCGAGAAATTCTCTCTCTCGGCCCAATACACACCGGAAAATCTTTTGGATATCTACAGGGAAAGCATAGAGTTGGAGCTTAAGGACTATGACCATATGGAATATAGTCTTTTTCGCTCGGCTTCTTTAGTGTACCCTGACGCAAACAATGTGGTCATAAGGCTCGAGGACAGTGTGGTCGGAAGACAGAAAGCTCCTGACCTCATGAGGGTCCTTGACAAGATCATCAACGAGAGATGCGGCCTGTCTGTAGTTCTTTCTCCCGAGTATGTGGCTGTGGAGAAGGATGATAAGGCGCCGGACTACAGCGAGGAGTCCATTGAGATAGCAAAGAGGCTGGAGGCTCTCGAGGAGAAGGCCGCTGAAAAGAAAGCGGAGAAAAAGGAAAAGGAAGCGGCAAAAGAAAAGGCTTCCGAAAAGAAGGCAGCCCCTTCTTCCGCAGCAAAAAAAGCTCCGAATCTCCCCGGCGGAAAGGGCAAAAACTTTGGCAAAAGAGAATTCACAAGGGGTTATAAGAGATCCGATAATCCTGATGTGCTCTATGGCAGAGACTTCGATGATGAAGCAATGAAGCTCATCGACTTAGAGGGTGAGATAGGTGAAGTTACCATTCACGGAAAGATCTCTGAGTTTGATACAAGGGATATTAAAAACGAGAAGACCATCCTGATCTTTGCGGTGACGGACTTTACGGATTCCATTTCCGTGAAGATCTTTGTGAACACCGAAGATGTTCCTGAGATAACAAAGGGAATAAAACTTGGTGCTTTTGTAAAGATAAAGGGAATAGCGGCCATGGACAGGTTTGATCATGAGCTGTCCATCCAGTCGGTAGTGGGAGTTAAGAAGATTCCTGATTTCACGGTAAAGAGAAACGACTCTGCAGACGTCAAGAGAGTTGAGCTGCACTGCCACACCAAGATGAGCGACATGGACGGAGTGTCTGAAGTTTCAGACATAGTAAAGCAGGCCTATAAGTGGGGAATGCCCGGAATTGCAATAACGGATCACGGCGTTGTTCAGGCACTGACAGATGCAAACCACGTCTGGGAAGATCTGTACAAAGGAGCGAAGGATAAGTGTAAGGAGACTGGCGAGACACCTCCTGACAGGCAGGATTTCTTTAAACTGATACTTGGTGTTGAGGCCTATGTTGTGGATGATCTCAAAGAGATAGTTACAAATGACAAGGGACAGTCTCTGGACGATACCACATTTGTTGTCTTCGATCTGGAGACCACGGGCTTTTCACCAATTAAGAATAAGATTATAGAGATCGGCGCCGTGAAGGTTAGAAACGGTGTCATCATCGACAGATTTTCAGAGTTTGTAAATCCCCAGGTGCCAATCCCCTACAGGATAGAGAAGGTCACATCGATCACAGATGAGATGGTTATGAATGCGCCTATAAGGGATGAGATCGTTCCCAGATTTGTGGAGTTTTGTAAGGACGCAGTCCTTGTGGGTCACAATGTGGCCTTTGACATAAGCTTCATAAACCAGAACTGTAAGGAACTTGGTATAGACGTTGACTACACCACAGTGGATACCATGTGGCTGTCAAGATACTTCTATCCCAAGCAGGCTAAACATACCCTGGATGCGGTGGCAAAGACTCTTAACATCGTATTGGAGCACCACCACAGGGCTGTAGATGACGCCGAGTGTACTGCTGAGATATTTATCAAATTCATTCCCATGCTTAAGGGTGATGGCGCGAATAACCTCACAGATGTCAATATTCTCGGAAAGCATACTCCGGAGATGATAAAACACTTAAGGCCCAATCACTGTATCATCCTTGCTAAGAATACTTTGGGAAGAGTTAATCTCTATACCCTTATAAGTAAATCACATGTTGATTATTTCAGAAGATTCCCGCTGATACCAAAGAGCAAGCTCCTGGAGTACAGAGAAGGCCTGATCGTGGGAAGTGCCTGCTGTCAGGGCGAGCTCTATGATGCGGTTCTGGAAAAGAGATCTCCGGAAGAGATCGCAAGGATGGTGGAGTTTTACGACTATCTTGAGATTCAGCCTGTTGGAAACAACCACTTCATGGTGGATTCCACGAGGGAGAAGTACGAAGACATTAACAGCGACGATGATATAAGGGACATCAACAGGGAGATAATCTCCCTTGGAGAGATGTTCAATAAGCCTGTTGTTGCTACATGCGATGCGCATTTCCTCAATCCCGAGGATGAAATCTACAGAACGATCATCTGTGCAGGAAAGGGAATGGATGATGAGTCTGCCCCTCTTTACCTGAGAACTACAGATGAAATGCTGGCCGAATTTGATTATCTTGGAAGTGAGAAGGCAAGGGAGATTGTCATCGACAACACCAGAAAAATCCTTGATATGTGTGACAGCATATCGCCGGTGAGACCCGACAAGTGTGCGCCTGTGATCGAAAACAGCGATGAGATCCTGACTAAGATCTGCTATGACAAGGCACATGAGATTTACGGTGAGGAACTTCCTGAGATAGTAAAAGAGCGTCTCGAAAGGGAGCTTAACTCAATCATCAAAAATGGATTTGCGGTTATGTACATCATTGCCCAGAAGCTGGTGTGGAAGTCCAACGAGGACGGCTATCTGGTAGGTTCCCGTGGTTCCGTAGGATCTTCCTTTGTGGCCTTTACATCGGGAATTACAGAGGTTAATTCCTTAAGTCCTCACTATGTTTGTCCTAATTGCAAATACAGCGATTTTGAGTCAGAGGAAGTGGTGGCTTTCGGCGGAAATTCCGGCTGTGATATGCCTGACAAGAGATGTCCGAAGTGCGGCACCATGATGAACAAGGACGGCTTTGATATACCCTTTGAGACCTTCCTTGGATTTAAGGGCGACAAGGAGCCTGATATCGACCTGAACTTCTCGGGAGAGTATCAGTCAAAGGCCCACAAGTACACAGAGGTTATCTTTGGCTATGGTCAGACCTTCAGAGCAGGAACGATTGCGGCCCTGGCTGAAAAGACTGCTTACGGTTTCGTGAAAAAGTATTATGACGGAATCGGGATCAGTAAGAGAAAGAGCGAGATAAACAGAATAGTTCAGGGCTGTACCGGTATAAGAAGAGGTACAGGCCAGCACCCGGGCGGAATCATAGTTCTTCCGGTGGGAGAGGACATCAATTCCTTCTGTCCCGTACAGCATCCCGCCAACGACGAGAACACTGCCACTATTACTACCCACTATGACTATCACTCCATTGACCACAACCTGCTTAAGCTTGATATACTGGGACACGACGATCCCACAATGATAAGATTCCTTCAGGACTGCACAGGCCTTGATCCCAAGACCGTGCCCCTGGATGACAAGAATGTTATGAGCCTGTTCATGAACACCTCGGCTCTCAACATAGAGCCCGAACAGATAGGCGGAACACAGCTGGGGTGCCTTGGACTTCCTGAGTTTGGTACAGACTTTGCCATGCAGATGGTTATTGATGCCCAGCCGAAATCTCTTTCGCATCTGATAAGGATCTCGGGTCTGTCTCACGGAACTGACGTGTGGCTGGGGAATGCCCAGACCCTGATCCAGGAGGGCACAGCCACTATCGACACCTGCATCTGCTGTCGTGATGATATCATGATCTACCTTATCCAGAAGGGTCTTGATAAGTCTGAGTCCTTCAAGATAATGGAGGCAGTCAGAAAAGGTAAGGTGGCCAAGGGCAAGGAATCAAGCTGGGGCGACTGGAAAAAGGATATGATAGATCACGGCGTTCCCGACTGGTATATCGAGTCCTGCCAGAAGATCAAGTACATGTTCCCCAAGGCACACGCGGCAGCTTATGTAATGATGGCCTGGAGAATTGCTTACTTCAAGGCCTATGTGCCTCAGGCCTTCTACGCCGCATGGTTCAGTATCAGGGCCAAGGCGTTCAACTACGAGCATATGTGTCAGGGCGAGAGCCACCTTCGTCACATCATGAAGGAATATATGAGCAAAAAGGATGAGCTTTCCAATGCTCAGCAGGCGGAGCTGGGAGACATGAGACTTGTCGAGGAGATGTATGAGAGGGGAATTGAGTTCCTTCCCATCGATATCTTCAAGGTTAAGTCAAGAGACTTCCAGGTTATCGGCGACAAGATCATGCCGTCGCTGACCAGTATCGACGGAATGGGTGAGAAGGCTGCCGACCAGATCGTGGAGGCCGCCAAAAAAGGACCTTTCCTTTCAAAGGACGACTTCCGCCAGAGGACCAAGTGCCCTCAGACCGTCATCGATAAGATGGCTGAGATGGGACTTCTGGGAGACATTCCTGATTCGAATCAGATGAGTATCTTTGATCTTATGAAAATGGGATGACAATAAAAAAGCACATTTGCGGGTGATTCCTGCGAATGTGCTTTTGTAATTTATAGGATGTCAGGCCTTGACTTTGATCTTGCCAACTACAGGAACCTAATGAAATCATAATTTTTTCTGTGAACATGACATAAGGCTGTATTTCTTTTTCATAATATAGACTTCATAATCATATTATGAGCATTTGTGCTGTTTAGGCGTTTGTGAGTAGAAGGAGATTAGCAGATGATTTCATTTTTGATTGTAGGATCAGGGTATCGCTCGGAGTACTATGGGAGAATTGCAGCAAATTATCCGGAGCTGTTCAGGGCGATGTTTCTGTGCAGGTCTGAGGAGAAGGTGCGTCTTGTCACTGAGCACACGGGGATTCCCGCAACAATGGATCTGAAGGAGGCGCTGGCCTTTGAGCCGGATTTTGTTGTGGTTGCTGTTGACAGGGGGCACGTTGCGGATGTGGCCGAGGAATGGGCGCTGCGTGGATTTCCTGTAGTGACAGAGACCCCTGTTGGATCGTCGTTTGAAAAACTTGAGAAAATCTGGGATCTTTCTGAGAACAAAGGCGCTAAGATTGTGTGCTGTGAGCAGTATCTCAGGCATCCGGTACTGGCAGGCGGACTGGAGGCTATTCGGAATGGGCTGCTTGGCGAGCCCCGGACAGGATACCTTTCTCTGGTTCATGATTATCATGCGGCAAGCATACTTCGAAGAATGATGCTGACTTCAGGTGAAGATTATGTACTGCACGGTGAGAGGAAGACTTCTCCCGTGATTGAGACGGACTCACGCTACGGGGCGTTTTATGACGGACGCATCGGGCAGGAAGTACGGGACATAGTCCATGTTTCCTATGCTTCCGGCAAGACTGCAGTTTATGACTGGGCCGGTGTGGAATACCGCTCATATATAAGGTCGCGCCACATCACAGTCCGCTGCGACAGGGGCGAGTGGAGCGACAGAATGCAATATTATATCGATAAGGATAACAACCCTAAACGCAATTATCTTATGGCAGAGATTCCCGAGAAGTACCGTGTACTTGACACCCAGTCACTGCGCGATGGAAGAAGGGTGTGGCAGCCGGAATTGCAACTTGACACCATATGGGATGAATATGCAATTGCAACAATTCTTCTTGATATGAAGGATTATATTGCAGGAGGAGAATCACCGTATCCCATCAGGGAGGCGCTTGATGATGCGGTGTTCTGGCTTCTGGTACAGGATGCAGTGGAGAATCCATGGAAGGAGATACGCGTACCGGAGACGCCCTGGGGGTGAAAAGCATGGATGGAATCAGAATTAGCAGGATTTTGGAAGACAGTGGAGAGAATTATAAGGAATACCATTATATAGTCAGTAATGAGTCGGCGGAGAGAAAATTCCTGGAGCGCATAGAGCTCTTTTCCTGCAATGATCTTTCAGGCCTTGGGCTGTCTGGCGGTGAATACACTTTGTTCAGAAGCGGAAGACACAAGAATGATATGCCCGGAGTATTTGTCACCGGCTGCGTTGACGAGAGGCTATCGGATGTCTGCTCCGGGATGACAGAAAGCGGCGAGAAGAGAGATGGCGGCGAAAGCCCAGGTTCTGCCGGATACCGGGTTACTAGTGACCATATTACGCTTATCAGGGACAGGCAGGGAAAAGTATTTGCCATAGAGTTTTTGACGGGGCGTGACCAGCTGTTTGAAACCACTATAGATCTTGATGAGAATGCAAATATTTTAAGTATAAAAGCTGAGGTCATATTCAATGTTTTTCTGGATCCGGGAGAGACAGTAAGGACAGAGAGTATACGCACTGCGCTGGTCAGTAGAGCTGAAGAAGAAATAAGTTCTTTTGCCAAGAGAAAAGCTGTGCTCTACGGGGCGAGGAATAAGAGGAGACCTTCGGTGTTCTGCACCTGGTACTTCTATGAACTCAATGTGACGCTGGAAGATGTAAGGACAAATCTTGAGATAATGAAAAAGAGGCGTCTTCCCTATGATGTTTTTCAGATAGATGAGGGATGGGAAGTGACGCTTGGGGAGTATGAACCCAACGAGAAGTTTCCGGTGTCGATGAAGGATCTGGCGGATGAGATCAGAGATGCAGGATTCGTGCCGGGACTTTGGAGCAGTCCCTTTGTTGCACATGAGACTGCATCTGTGTGGAAGGCACATCCCGAATGGATATTGAAGGGCAGGGATGGAATGCCGGTGCTCTTTCCGATGAATGACACGGTATATTACGTGTTTGATATTACTGATTACAACACTCTGGAGTATTTCAGGGAACTGTATCACAGGTTCACTTTTGAATGGGGATATACATATCATAAGCTGGATTTTACGAGAGCCGCGGTGATATATGAGGATGCAGATTTCTGCGATAAAAAGACTACCCTGGCGCAGGCTTATTACAGGGCAGTCAGAGCGATACGCGAAGGCATGGGAGACGATGCGTTTTTTCTTATGTGCGGCGGATTGTACGATCCGATAATCGGACTTGTGGATGCACAGCGCACCGGTTCGGATGTCCTGTCCATGTGGAGCAGCAACATCAATAAGAACGGAAAGACCGCGCCTTATACCATCAGGCAGTCTGCCA
>JAEEGL010763770.1_pt1 | contig 10873 bp, 6 predicted proteins | sample 9134231 | NCBI WGS metagenome assembly JAEEGL01 (sample SAMN16246548, study PRJNA631951) | gut metagenome | biome: gut microbiome; feature: rumen; material: fiber-attached | host: Bos | place: Iran: Karaj | collected 2018-10
CGTCAGTCCCCCGCAGGCGTTCGAGAACCGCCCGGCTCTTGTGATATTTCGCTTCATAGGGATTGTAGGGATCCGTCACGGACGAGAGCAGAATTGTCTTGCCGGAAAGGGTCTTCGGGAGCTTGTCAGACTCGTACTCCTTGACATCCAGAAACTTCCCCCAGTCTTCGTCATGACCGGTAAAACGTTTCATGAAACATGCATAGCAGTAGCGGCACTGATGCGTGCAGCCACCGTAGGGGTTTGCCACATAGTCGGAAGCGGGGAGATTCGATTTGACGAGTATGGACTTAGCCTTTACTGTGGATACTTTCATAGTAATTCTCCTTTCTGGAAATCAGCGCCATCGCAGCAGCGGCGAGCAGCGCACTGGCGGAACCGAATACTAGCATGATCTGCAACGAGACATTGCAGAAAACCGCAGCCACACTAACTGCCGTCAGAAGTCCCAGCGTATGACCGATATTCTCAGCAATCGTCATGGAATCCTTCTGATAGCTGCCTGTGACTTTAGCTCTGGCGGAAATGGTGTAGACCACGCCGCCGCCGAAGCCGGTCACAAGCCAGAGCACGATAAACACCGGCACAGATGTGAAATAGTGCATCGTAAACAGCAGGATGCCGATACCGATGTGTCCGGCGTAGAACACGGGCAGGATGCGGCTTGTCAGATGCGAAACAATCGGTTCCACGGACATATATGTCACCCATGTTCCACAGAACAGAAGCGCAGCATACGCAATACCGGCTGTACTGTTATGCGAGAGCAGCAGACTCATAGCAGCAAGGGTGATATGTGCGTAGAAGAAGTAGTGAAGCTGGTGGAAAATCATTACGAGCGAAAAGCCGTTCTGCCCTGTCATGCGTGTGATGCCGGGTTTACCCTTGTACTCATGTAGTGACAGGAAAGCAACAATGGACGAGAGCACCAGAATTGCCGAAGGGATCTCCGCTGCAAGTGGTGCAAGGGCAAATCCTCCCACGCGGAACACACGCTTGAGCAGACGATTGCCATCTCTTTTCAGTCCGCTACGAACGGACTGGATTACTGTCGAGAGCAGGAACAGAGCAATACACGTCAACACAAATGCAACCTTTTCCGAAAGCTGCACTGTAAACGTTAGGATCCCTGCCAGGGCGGACAGAAAGCACATGATCCGCAGCATACTGCGGCTGAGTGAGAACGGCTTTGGGAAAAGATTGCCGATGTGGTAGGCAAGCGGATAACAAAGTATCTGCCATAGCGGGAGCGAATGAGCCGCACCAAAGGCGACCCATCCGCATTCAAGAACACCTGTCAGAAGACTTAACATATAGAACATTATGCAACCCCCTTTTCGGAAGCATTACCAGAGCCAAGCTCACAGCAGTGTTCGCAGTCGGACCAGTAGCGTGCTCTATCGCCGTTAAGGATCTCCAGAAGAGAGTTGTCCTTCACGTTACCAAGGAGAAACTTAGGATCAACCGCACCAGTGTTGCTGTCAAGTGCCCAGAAACAGGCAACAACATCACCGTTCGGAAGAATACCGATTGAATGTCGCACACAGCGGCAGACGTTGGTATACTTCTTGTGACCCGGCATGAGGTAATGGAAGTCCACCTCTGGCTTGTGGCCGACAGGCAGGGATGCCACCATTTCCTGCACCATGTGCACGTACGCCTCACACTGCTCATCGGTCATGGCGGCCTCCGGGTAAGCAGCTCCTCTACCGGACGGGAAGAAGCGCAGGATGCTCCAGTTGTCCACACCGTTGGCACATGCCCACGCAAAGACGGCCAGCGCATCGATATAATTGCTGTTATAAGTACTTGCAACGGTCTGGAGTCCGACTTCGCAACCAGCTTCCTTCAGAAATGCAACAGCCTTTGCGGCGGCCACACTGTAGGCGGCAGGACGAAGCTTATAGGGGTGGTGCGGTACAACATCCATTGTCATTTCAACATCATGGACATTCTTGCCAAGAAAATCTGCAAGTTTGCTGTCGATTCCATATCCTGAACAGCTCACGCCGAGTTTGTCTTTGCCAATGACATCAGACAGAGCAGACAAAAGCTCTGTGTGAGCAGGGATGTCGGTGAACAGCTCACCGCCTGAAAGATCCATGCGGACTTCATAGCCATTCACCTGCAGCTCATGTACCTGACGGACAACATCAAGTTTCTGCTCCTGGGTAAGTTCGTTGAGTCTGCAAGACTTGTCCGAGGTTGCACCCATGCAACAGATGGCGCAATTCCAGGGACACAGAGCGGTGACATCATAAATGATAGACAGTTTTTTCATAGTAAACCTCCTTATTGATTAACAGGCCGTAGGGTGGTTGAGTGGTTTTGCTAAGCTTATTATAAACTATTACTTTACGAAAATCAAAGGAAGAATTCTATTTCAAAAGGGGAAAACTGGATATTTTTCCGGGAAAAAAATCACTTCCGAGATTATCGGAAGCGATTAACATGCTTTTAATAATGAACTATTTCATTATAACAAAGTATAATATAATTATCACATAGCCGGTTAGTGGTTATGCATGTTCAATTACAGGCCAAATTATATTGCATCAAGCCACGTTGACCTTTGTTGTTGAAGTACCATCAACATACCTTTGTAATCTTCGAACTCGGTGCCGCATCTCCTGTGACATAAAACTGATACAAAAGCGCCTTCGACATCTTTTCTCTTTCGCCACATAATTGGATACCAAAATGTCTTTGAAATATCAATTAGATCTCTTGAAAGCATCGAATTGGTCAAACGCTTTGCAGCATCGATATTTCCATTTTCTAAATGTAAAAGGGCTAGATTCATTGTAGAGTAAGCTTCATGATTCACAACGCCATCATACAATAATGATTCAATAATTACTTCTCGTGAAACGCCAAATTTTGTTTTCGTATCATATTTTAAATACCTGATTAGAAAAGCAAGATTATTATTCATTATTGTGTGCCCGTTACTATAAAATCTCATTGACATCATAAGTGCACTTAAATCATCACCGGCTATAAACAGATCAGTTGGATTATTCTCCATAGCATACAAATCGGATTTTTTTACCGCATTCCGTTGATCGACATATCTATTACGGTAATTAGCTTCCAAATCACAAACTGCTTCTTTAACAACAATAAAATGGTAAGATTCTCTCGGGGTTAAATGATCTTTTTTTACTTCGTTTGACTCTCTGCCTTTGCATATTTCTTCGGTCCATTTGAACATAAAATCATCAATTGATTCTTTTATATGTAAAAGACATAGCGCAATCCCGATTTGATCATAAGCTAAATCGTCAAGAGAAACTTCGTAAAGAGCAGAGATAAAGGTTTCAACCCATTGAGCATCATTAGTGTTGATGCTGATTTTTATTTGATGCGAAAACATTCCGACTGTATTCACTATATTAGTTAGGAATCTAAGGTAGTCTGCCTGTAGATAGCCATATGAAAAAATGTGTTGTTTTATTATATCTTCATTACTATACAGTTCATTACTTACTATTTCCAACAACTGTGAATCCAGTATACTACTAGCAGTGTCACTGTCAATTATCTGAGCTACAAAGCTCTCAGTAAGAGCACGAACATAGACATATGAGGATTCTTTTATTGCTAATTCACGTAAAAGGTTACAAATATCATTAGTGAGTGTAAGATCAAAGGAAGCTATACGTTCATATTTCAGAGGGTCTTCATCTAGTTTGATACATGCTATCTGAACTATGATTTGTGCCCCTATCACCCTTTCATAGTCTTTATCAGACATCAATAACTCAATAGATTTTAAGATGGGATTGTTATTCTTTTCCATTGATTCTATCAAGTATGCATATGAAACTGCTTCCAAGAATAAATTGCTTTTTTGTTCAAATTGTTCTCTATGTAAAACAGTTAATGCCCAGTGAAAAGAAAAAGAAGAACGCGAAGTCATAAATTTTTCTATCAGAAGTTTTTCTTCTTTATCAAGCGATAACTTTTTAAGCTTAACTCTGCACAAAGATTTTGCGGCTTCACGCGAATTGAAATAATCAACTTCCATCAACTCACATAATCTGTTTAAACTCTTAGAAGAAGAATAAAGTGATTCTAAAAAATTATCCAAATCATAGTACTCGCTACATTCCATTTCTGAAATAACGAAACCTAATACTCCAAGCCAATTAGAATCGTTAAGATAAGGTTCTATTGCTTTACTTGGATTAGGAGATAATTCATTCTCTTCTAAACAAAGATTGCAACATGCGTAAGCAGTTAAATATTCTTGATAGGAACGAAGAGGTATAGTTACCGTATGTGTTCCTTCAATCGTTTCTACGATTCCAATATTCTGAGCTAATCTTTTTAAATGATTCCATATGTCGATTGTTGTGATATCGTTTTGTGAAGTGCGTGTCTCAAACACATCAGTATAAAAACTGAGACTCATGATAGTTGGATATAACTCTTCAAGATCTGCAAAGGATAATGATTGTTTGTTACGTACCTGCATATGATAAGCTATGATACCTAATAGCTTACATTCATCATCATATGCGGATTGCTTATTATTAAATTTTACATGATTTGTTATTTCTGCCCATAATATATTATAAAATAGATCCCATCGATTGAAAGAAGAATAGCTTTGGCGTGGTAAATACTGCAAGAGCATGACCAGTTCGAGTGGCTTTCTCAAGAACTCTCGTAAATACCTAAGATGCGCTTCATTTTGAATGCGGTCAAGACTATTTATTAATTCAGGATTGCTTTTTGTCTCTTTGATCCATAGATTACAAAAACACTTTGCTTCTTGTTCATTTAATGGTAAGATAGTTCTTCCTCGAAATCTAAGTGAATGTAACTTGTTCCTAGTTTTTTCGTCATCAATTCCGGCTACCCTTGTTGTCATTATTATCCTTGTATTCCCGTGAGATGTTATATATTGTTCTAATAATGTGAGAAATGGTAGAACTGATTCGGTTGGTAACTCATCAAGTCCATCAATAAGTAATAATAACCGCTCTTGTATTTTTGATAACCATTCAGAGATTTGAATTCGACTATATCGTCCATGCAAAATCATTAGTACCGATTTGATTAGAATAGAAGTAAAGTCTTCATTTTTATTATCTATATCACGTAAAGTAATAATACACGGAATAATACCTTCAGTTGTTTTTTCGACAATTGACTGTAATAGGGAATGATCCAATTTAAGATCAGCTTCAGAAGTTGATGAATGACTACTAGATAATGCTAATGCTATTCTGTGAACAAGAGTTGTTTTCCCAAACCCGGCATTTGCCATAACAACCACTCTACTGTTAAATTGATTGGTGAAAATAAGCTTATCGCACAATTCTCTCTCTGGTTCTTCAAATAGATAATTGCTCGATGCGTGAACAGGCTTAACATTCTGTGCGGGGTCGAGAGCGGAGTTAATATATGAAAGCAACTGATTGGCAGGGCTATATTTAGTTAACTCCTTATTGGTAATTGGATTAGTCTGTGTATTATTGTATGGAATTGGACGTAATCGCAGCGTTCGGCGTAGCGTTTCAATGTCAGATTGCTTTGTAGAAACAATACTTGAATCTGACTGTTCAAGCAGATCCTCATATCTTGAAAATGCATGTTGTCCATTTGCAAATCGTTGTAGATAAAAAAGGTGTCTTAGTTCATATCGACTGCTAGCATGTTTATCATATACATATCTTGTTGCTTCAGAAACAGCTGCGAGATATTCATTTGTAGAAAGTATATCGCTCATAAATATCCCTTCCCGCTCAATTAGTCATCTGTCAAATCCTCGACCAAAGGCTTTAGTGTCCGTAAAATCTCTTCGCGTTCCAATCGCTTATATCTTCCCTGCGCAGCTTTTTTAATAGCTGGAAATGTTTCATCATCTACACATGTACGGATAATAGCGTGCATGATACGAAGAAAATCATCACTATAAAAGCCATGCGTAATTGGATAACTATACTCATATGACAACTCACCATCATTGCAATCGTAGTTGAATGCACCATAGATAAATCTTTTGTTTGCGTTAGCAATTTCTTTGCCAATTAAGTACTCATAGGTTTGATCGCCGATAAATGGGAGTACTGCACGAAATTTTATACGTTTAGGTTGGTCTTCAACATACACACTAACTCGAATTGAAGTGTTCTCAATACTGAATCCAAGATCATACTGCATCAAATCGCTTCGATGGCTATGTGGAGTAAATGTTTTCCATCCCTGAGAAAGAAATGCTTCTTCAACAGCCGCTGTTGTTTTTTTCATATACTCTGGATCTGAGTTTTCTTCCATTAATTCACTTAATCCGCCCATTGATTCAACAAGATGCTTTTTAATCACATCTGCAAGAATTTGCTCGGCTTCCTTGTCATCTTCAGGATCGTTCATGGATTCGCGTGCAGATATAAGTCTAGTAAGGAGTTCCTTTGCAGGTTCAATAGCATCTGAATCGGATTGAATCTGTTCGATAAGTTCATCAAGCTTAGTCATGATTATACCTCCATAGAAAAATGAGATTGCCTTTGACAAGATTATTATACAGCACATAATTTATATGCACAAGGGTATAAAGCAGAAAAACTAGGGGAAAACAAAGAATTATTGCAGGAATTTCAGCTGTGAAGCATTAAGGAAGCCTGAACTTGCTAGAAATGCATTCGAATTGTGAATTCCAGTTTTCTCAAGCGAAGTCGGTGAGAAGGAAGGTGAAGAAAAAAGTCTTAAAATTATAAGTCTATCCGCATTAACTATGTGTTCATACTCTGTCATGTTTCTTGGATTTGGCTTTGAACAAGATATATTTAATCCATAACGTTCCAATAGTAAATCCATCAATGCTTGATCTACTAATTCATCATTTTCTTTATCAAAGTCACGAAGACACAAATGATGAATTATTCTTTCAGATAAAATAGCATTTCGTTCTGCTTTGCAGATCAAAGGAACAACCATTCCAATATACTCTTTGTCATTTCTTAATTTGCTTAAAAAAGAAAGACATTCTTGGATGGCATCATAAGTCGCACCTCTCTTGGCTATTTGATTAAAAATCTTCGATGCCGCCAGTTCGTACCTAATTTGATCTGATATAAATTGGAATTGATCATCTTCATTATCAGCAGGAACAATAAGTCCAACAGATGTTGTAAACAGCGAAATCATTGTTTCATAGCAGAAGTCCAACTCGCTATCAGTAAGCTCTAAATCAGATACACTTGCCATAAAATGTTCTGATAGTAATTCCATAGGAAAATTTGATTTTGAAAGTTGTACCGTGTGCAATGCCAAATCCTGAAGTACTTCTTTAATTTGCTTACTGTTAAAAAATGACTGGAGAGAATCATTTTCCAACATATTCGCTGCCGATTTGGTGCGATAATAAAGAATAGCCGAAATAAGTTTGTCTGTTACTACGTTAATTTTTGCACCAGAAGCATTGCAGATAAATGATAACATATATGGATTAGCACTTAGCTCAAGAAAATAATGATTGTTTAAGTTCCCAATATTATCTCGAATCCCATTACCAAATGCCCTATCCCAGTTTAATATTAATTCCTTTTGCTGCTGAGATGACATTGGCTTTATTCTGTACACATTATTTGACTCTAATCGAATTCCTATGTTGGAGGTTAATTCTTCCATAGTATGTGATGACATATCTCGCGAAGTTATAAATACATGGGAACCTACCTCTCTGGGAAAGGAACAATAATCCTTGCGATACTTTTTTAGCGCTTTAAGATATGATGTCCGCATATCGCCGGCAACTATCTCGTCAAATGAATCAGCAATCAGAATCAGTTTTCCTTTCTTCGCCAATTCTTTTATATACTTTAGCAATGGCTCGGTAACGCAGTAGTTGTCATTGGAGGAAACTATTTTCTTCTCTCTATCCTCATGCTTATCAAAATTAATTGAAGCAGAAAGCTGGAACATACAATTAAAATACAACTCTACAAAATCAGATGTCCATGCTTTAAATTCCTCATTTTGAAAACAATAGGAAAACATATACGCTGGGATATATATAGCATAAATATCATTAGGAATCTGAAGCGTTTCTGATAATTCCTCTATTATTTGGTTTTTATCAAGCCATTTCCTACCAAGGCATATGGAAATCATACGCATATACATTGACTTTCCCATTCCGGTTTGAGAAACAATCAGATTTTTAATGCTGGTATCTGTGTCATGTAGTTTTGTAATTGGATCATCACAAGTTACCGCATTTGTCTCAAATTCTGGATGCACGTAGAAGTCTTGCATAGACAGTATCTTTCCCACTTTTGCAATGGATCTTGGATGAAAGCAATTGACATCATTCAACCAACTTTTTTCCGCTGCCATAGCAGCATTAAATGTTACTAATCTCTCAGTGGAAAATTTTTCTAGTATCTCTAATTTTTTATTAAACCAAGCTTCTCCTTTGCTGGCACCCAAAAATAAATATGTAACCAATAGAACCAATTCTTCATTACAATCAAGAAGCGTAGTAAGATCAAACAGCTCATCAACGGCTTCTATTATACCCGTTTTTGAATAAAAGCCTTTAATATACTGTAGACAATCAGCATATTTAATCAGACATAATGTATAGTATCCTGTAGCACGATACAAAGTCGAGTCTTGCATTTTACTAGTAGATCCATCGAACCAGTTATCAACATTATTATTATCACCCTCAATAAAGGGATCCATACTAGTTGGACTTCTCTCTATAGTATTTTTAGGTTTGTCATATTTTTGCAATATACTGACGTAATTCCAAACCAAATCTTCATCCTTTTTAAATTCAGTAGTTGATAAATCTGAATTTAAAAGTCGTGAACTCATTTCGTGAACATACCGATGCGATGTGGGATTATCTATATTGGGGATGCACATTTTATATATAAACCGAATTGCTTCAGATAAAGTTGGACACGGTTTAGAAAATGTATATTTCATATTAATGCCTTTCTGTAAAACTGGAAATCAAAGCCGATAATAATAGAGCATAAACACAATAAAATATTATAATCTAGTTGCATTGTTTTCTAATGGATAGCTCTGAAAAGTTTGCAATACTATTAATATTATTATATCATATTTCGAGTTATTTGTCAATCAATCTAGCTGTGACTTTTCTATATTTAAAGTGCAAATTCGTGAAATATAACCAATCGCAAGAAATGGATACGCTTTTCTTACAACGCAAACTACTCTCCAAGTGAAAACAATACTTATTTATTGTCTTTTCAACACTCGGGGAGCCTTTGTCTTATATTCAATTGTACTTCCTACAGAGCTATATATCGACAATGTTGAGTAAAAAAGTTAGGGCGTGGTCATTATTCAGCCGGATTTTTCCCAATCAGCCCAATCACAGCACTCTCTTGACTATCCGGATACAGCCCCTTCACATGGTCAAACAGCCGCTGCCATGATTCTCCAGGCTCCTCACTATAGGTGCTCGTCACATGATCGTATCCCCAGATTTTCTCCGGCGGGAACATGACAGACACGCTCATGCCGTACTCAGCGCCTTTCTTGTTCTTGCGTCGCTGAAAGTCTGTGATTACGAGATATAGCTGCATTTGCAGCCCAGTGATGATGCCAGGATAGTTTTTCAGCCCGTCCTTCCCGAAGCCAGCCATCTTCTTCAGCTCGGTCGAGAGGATCTCATCCTGCTTGAATACCATATCACCATTGTGATCCTGACCGATATAATAGTCCATGATGACCTTCTCTCGATATGTGGCGAGTCCGTCCTCGTAGCGCGAATCAAAGTCATACCCGTTGCGCCGATAGTTAGCAAAGTAAGGAAGCCACTCTTTGCTGATGAATCCAGCCTTGCCGCCGAAGAACTTACCGTAGGCGACCTCGTGGCTTGCAGCGATGATCTCACGCCATTCCCACGGATCCTGCTCTTTGTCGCCAGTCCACCAGTAATTCGGGGAAACATGCTCTTCTGCCGAAAAGCCGGGGATATCATTGGCGAACAGCGGCAGAAAACCGATCTCATTTACCCAGCTTACAAGTTCCTGCCATGTGCGTATTCTGTACGGATCATCCCAGGGCAAGCCTCGCATGATCCATTCTCCGTTTTCTACTTGCATATATTCTTGCCGTCACCCTCTCTTATCATTCTCCACGATCTGTTCTGCGCACTTCGAAGCACTCGCATTCGTGAAGTAGCGTATCGGTTTGCCAAGCTTCCGGGCTGTGTTGACGATGCTGTAATATGACCTGTGTGGGATAGCATTCGACTGAATCCAGATCACATCTGCGTACCGGACGAGTGATACATCAATCTTCATCTCTCTCGCAATGAACTTGATGTCGCCCTTCAGCAGCGGCTTCAGAGCCTTTACCCATGTTTCATGACCGCCGAACACGACTGTGCTTTTCTGAACTGCGTAGGGGTAGACCTTGCTGTCGATAGTAACTTCTCCGTCACTGCTTGTATCATCCTCTTGATTGAACACGATCTCCCGCAGATCAGCAAGCTCTCTGTGTTCAGCCTCGGCCTGCTTTTGCTGCTGCTCCAGCTTTCTTTTGCTGTCCTCCGCCGACTTCTCGGCAGTATGCAGCGCAGAGCGAAGCTGCTGTATCTGCTTCTCTAGCGCCGCTTTCTGTTCTGCCCAGTCCTCTGGTGTGGTCTCAGCAACGGGCTCCTCGTGCGATATTACTCTCATATAATCTGCTTCGAGATTATTGGGATTCACTCGCCGTCTTGCAGTGCTCAGTGCCAGCATACAGTACAGCATGGCGATAGCCTTATTCTGCTGGATCCCGTATTTTCCGATATCCTGTAGCATTGCATCGTAACGGTGCAGGTCTCGCGGCATCAGACAGCCGGTCGCTTCATATACGATCTGCGCGAGACTCC
>JAEEGL011045913.1_pt1 | contig 10873 bp, 9 predicted proteins | sample 9134231 | NCBI WGS metagenome assembly JAEEGL01 (sample SAMN16246548, study PRJNA631951) | gut metagenome | biome: gut microbiome; feature: rumen; material: fiber-attached | host: Bos | place: Iran: Karaj | collected 2018-10
GCCGTCAGCCTTTGTGTTCCAGCCGATCTGAGTATATCTTTCAAAGGTAAACTTGTTGGCATCTGAAGGATTTGCATACTCTTTGCCGTATTCTGCAGCAATATCAGCAACAGTTCCACTGCAGGAGCCGATTGTGGGCTCGTTGGCCTCAAAGTGAATCGTGTATTTGTTTACCTGCCACTTGGCATATACGGTTATATCCTTTGCCTCATTGCCGTCAAGCTTAGTTATCTTAGTGCCTTCGGCGAAATTTTTATCGGTAAACCACCCAAGGAATGTATACCCTGTCTTTGAAGGATTCACGAATGTTACCCCATTTCCTGACATATACTCGTCGGGGTTTTCAGCGGAATTGGTTCCGCCGTTCAATTCATAGGTTATTTTATATACTGTGATCTCTTCATATTTAAAGCCATGGTCCTTAGCCCATTTGATGGCATATGAACCCTTAGGCGCATGGATGGTAAGTGTTGATTCGCAGCCGTCGAAAGCACGATCATTTATTTCACTTACCTTGCTTCCCATATAGATATCCGTCATATTTTGGCAAAGTCTAAAAGACTCAAAGCCTATCTTGGTAACTCCGTTCGGAAGGACTACCGATGTATCGGCTACGAAGTCCGTCATTGAAAAAACTCGTGGCGCAATAGCCTTTATGGAACTTGAAAATATCATCTCCTCAATCGCGCATCCGAAAAAAGTGCCCCCAAAACCACTTTCATTCTCCTTAATATCAAGCACATTGGTTAATATACTTACCTTCGACAGATTTTTATTTGATGCGAAAGCATATGCTCCAAGTTTCTTAACATTTTTGGGAATTATGATTTCTTTTAAGTTACACATTTCGAAAGCCTCTCCGCCTATAATCTCAAGGCTTTCGGGCAATGTAACTTTCTTCAAATTCGTACAATTACAAAACGCTCTATATGCTATTTCATTAAGGTTGCTTCCTTCTTCAAAACGAAGTTCGGCAAATCCACAACGCATAAACGCTTCATTATCTATCTTCGTAACGCCCTTTGGTATAGTAACTATACAGTTAGAATCAAATCCACTTTTTGTTTCAGGATCACTTCCCTGATAATAAAAGAGTTCCTTTCCTATGGAGGTGACATTATCTCCGAAAACAAGTTCTTCAATGCAGCAGTTACCAAAAATACTCCATGCTCCCTCTGCATTTGAATTGATCACAACCTTCGAAAGACCCTTATTATTTTCAAAAGCCTGCTGGCCGATGCTTGTTACTTTGGAAGGTATCGTCAATTCTTCAAGTGAGCAATTTTCAAACGCATATCTTCCGATGGTTGTAAGGGATTCCGGGAATGTAACTTCGCCTATATTTGTACAATTCGAAAAAGCACTTTCACCTATGGATGTAAGCACACTTCCGGGAGCAAAAACGATACCGCTTATTATAGTATAAGTAAATGAATAATCACCTATAGTCTGTACCTTCTGTGGAATTGTGATCACGCAACCCGCAGCAAAACCGGCACGGTTGAATAGATATTTCGGTATAGCGGTCATATCTTCCGAAAACTTCACTTCCGAGATGGCGCATTCTGCAAATATGTCATAAGCTGCAACTATACCATTTGATTCTATCGTAACTTTTTTCAGATTCTTATTTTGTTTAAATGCACTGTTTCCGATAGACGTCACATTTTCAGGAATAACTATTTCCGACAGATTATTTTGCATAAATGCACATCCGCCTATAGTTTTTACGCTTTTCGGAAGAACAAGGCTCTGTATACCTGCACATTGATAAAAGGCCTCTGCACCTATGTCTGCAAGTTTGCTTCCTTCCTCAAAGGAAAGTCCTGTTATGGAAGTTTTGTAAAAAGCCCCTTCTCCGATTTCGGTAAAACGGGCAGGAATAACAATTTTCATATCGGAAGCAAAGCCTGCTTCCGAAAACAGTCTGCCCGGAATTTTATTAACATTCTCGCCCCATGTGATGGAGGAAATTGAGCATCCATAAAAGCTATGAAAAGGATATTCTATCTTAGCAATATTATTCGAGAGTATCGTAACGCTTGAAAGAGAAGCATTCATTGAAAATGCAGCTGCACCAATTGTCTTTACCTTTGAAGGGATGATGACAGATGTCAATGCATCCTGGTAAAATGCGTTGTTACCGATCGTCGTAAGTTTATCGGGAAAAGTAATAGATGCAAGGGATTTACAATTATAGAAAGCCTGAAACCCGATGGTTGTACATTTCGAATTTTCTTCAAATGTAACTTTGGTTATGGTTGTATTGCCACTAAAGGCATCATTACCAATCTCCATACACTTTGCAGGGATAACGACTTCCTTTGCCGTACCCGTATATTTTGTGATCGTATAACCGTTCCATGTAAAACCGTTTTCATCCGGTGTTGCATCGTCATACGCAACTTCTTTATCCGTTGTCTCATCATTATCCGTAACGTCCGCATCCTCATTGTCTGCGGGGTCACCTGAAGACACCGAATCAAATAAAGATTCATCTGTGGTTTCTTCCGTTATAACTGCTTCTTCAGCCACAACGGTTTCTTCTGCATCCGAATACGAGACATCCCCGCCTTCGAAAGCATAAGCTGTACCTGCGGGCAGTGAAGTAAGAGTAAGTACTGCCGCCAGTACGATGGATAAGATTTTTTTCATTTCGTATTTCCTCCTCATATTGAGTTCTCAATCCGTTCTATTTTACTCTCGTTTTATGGAATATTCAAACAACCCTGACCATTAAAATTGACCGATGGTCTGTCTTGGAAAAGGAAAATGCATTATTCCTTCCAAAATATTCAATTATCCTTGCACATGATGAATAATTGTACTAAAATTCATTGTATTGTTTTATATTTATAAATTTGGAGGGCGGTTATGGATTGGTGGACAGGTGTCGTTACCGAATTCGAACGATGTTTCATCAGAGAGGATAGGTATAAGCTTCTTTTAAGCGGTATAGGCGTTACCATAAAGGTATCCCTTGTTGCTGTCTTACTGGGTGTTATCATCGGATTTTTCATTGCGGTATGCAACCTTTCAAAAAAGAAACCCCTTAAGTTTTTCGGCGGCGTATATACTGACGTGATCCGCGGAACTCCTGCGGTTACACAGCTCATGATCATTTATTTCGTTGTTTTTGCAACCATCAAATGGTCCAAATGGCTGATCACTGCCATAGCCTTCGGAATCAACTCAGGTGCTTATGTTTCTGAGATCATCCGCGCGGGTATTTTGTCAATAGACAAAGGACAAACGGAAGCCGGCAGATCTTTGGGGCTTAACGCCCGTCAGACCATGACAAGGATCGTTCTTCCTCAGGCCATCAAGAACATATTCCCGGCTCTTTGCAACGAGTTTATTGTTCTTATAAAAGAGACCGCCATCGTAGGATATGTGGGCCTTGTGGATATACAAAAAGCCGGTGACTTTATCAAGAGCGCCACCTACTCGGCCTTCATGCCCCTTATCGCTACCGCGATCATTTACTATGTACTTATTAAAATATTGAATCTCGGACTTAAGAAGATTGAAGCGGCATTACGCAAGTCCGAGGCAAGATAGGAGGTGCCGAAATGATAAAAATAAACGATCTTCATAAAAATTTCGGTAATCTCACGGTACTTAACGGAATAACCGAGCATATCGAACAGGGCGAGGTTGTTGTTATCATCGGGCCCTCCGGTTCGGGTAAGAGTACATTTTTAAGATGTTTGAATCTTCTGGAGGAAGTAACCTCAGGAAATATCTATGTGGATGATGAAGAGATAACGGATCCCAAGGTTGATATCAACCGCATCCGTCAGAAGATGGGAATGGTGTTCCAGCAGTTCAATCTCTTCCCCCACTTAAAGATCATTGACAATATCACCCTTGCTCCCGTTCTTCTTAAGAAAATGACAAAAGAAGATGCTGAAAAGAGAGCTCTGGAACTTCTTGACCGAGTTGGTCTACGTGATAAAGCAGACAGCTACCCCGCTTCATTATCGGGTGGTCAGAAGCAGCGAGTTGCCATTGCAAGAGCCCTTGCCATGGATCCGGAAGTAATGCTCTTTGACGAGCCCACTTCCGCTCTGGATCCCGAAATGGTAGGTGAAGTTCTGGACGTTATGAAGGATCTTGCAGCCGGCGGAATGACAATGGTCATCGTAACTCACGAAATGGGTTTTGCAAGAGAAGTGGGAACAAGGCTTTTATTCATCGATCAGGGCATCGTAATGGAAAGCGGCGATCCCAAGGAAGTATTTGAGAATCCCAAGAATGAACGTACAAAGGCATTCTTAAGCAAGGTTTTATAAAAGATATAAATGCTGACCAAAAGAGTCAACTTTATATAGACATTTTTTCAGGAGGACTAAGATTATGAAAAAGTTAGGAAAACTGATGGCAGCCATGCTTGTCATCGCACTCACTGCAGGTTGTTTGACCGCTTGCGGTTCTTCTTCCAAGTCGATCGTATTTGGAACAAACGCAGAGTTCCCGCCCTTTGAGTTCGTCAGTGCAAACGGTGTTATCGGAGAGTATGACGGAATCGATATGGCGATTGCCAAGGAGATTGCCGAGAAGAACGGCATGACCGCCGAGATCTCCAACATGGAGTTTGATTCACTTCTTGTTGCACTTCAGAACGGACAGGTTGATGCAGTCATCGCAGGTATGACCGTTACTGATGAAAGAGCAGAGTCAGTTGACTTCTCTACTTCTTACTATGTAGCAACTCAGGTCATCATCGTTAAGGAAGATTCCGATATCGCATCCGCAGACGATCTTTCAGACAAGCTCGTCGCTGTTGTTCAGGGTTACACCGGTGAAACAGCCGTTAACGAACTTGGACTCAATTACGAATCCTTTAAAAAGGGAACCGAGTGTGTCCTTGAGCTTGTAAACGGAAAGTGTGATGCAGTGGTTATCGACTCCGCTACCGCAACAAAGTATGTGTCAGACAATGCGGGGCTTAAGATCGTTGAAGACGAAGCAGTATTCGGATCCGAAGAATACGCTATCGCAGTTAAGAAGGGTAACACCGAGCTTCTTAACAAGATCAACAAAGCCATCGAAGAAATGCTTGCAAACGGAACCATCGCAGAGCTTGGTGACAAGTACTCAACCGCAGAATGATCCGGCATTATAGCATTATCGCATTTAAAAAGCTCCTGTTTTCAAAAACAGGAGCCTTCTTTTTATTCGTAATCTTCACGTGCCAGAACCTTATGAGCTTCAGGCTTCTCTTCCTTTATGATGATCTGCTTGGGAGGCTTGGGACGGCTCTTGCTCGAACCGATCAAAAGACCAATTACAAGTCCTCCGAGAAATGCGCATACCGCACATAAGATAACTTCCCTTTTTGAAACCTCGGCCTCAGCCTTGATCTCTTCCAAAAAATCCAACATAGTAACCTCCTTGCGTCATTTACACAGTAAAACTCGGTTAAATATACTGTTTGTTTATTCTATCACATCTTGCCATCTCCGTCAAAAACTGATATCTTAATATGCAGTGTTTCGGGGAATCGGGTGAAAATCCCGAACGGGCCCGCCGCCGTGAGGTGCGCACAGAAAAGACCTTTATCCCGCCGCAGGGAAGAAATGCCATTGGTTCATACCGAGAAGGCGGTCTTTTTGCACTGAGTCGAAATACCCGGCACTCTGTTTTGCGGACACAGCAAGTTCTTTGATAAGTGCGAGCACCGCTTTAAGGACACCGCGATTTAAAAATTTCATATCATAAGGAGAAAAAGCATGAAGAATATGACTAAGAAAACCTTAGCCCTTGTTCTTGCGCTTGTGTTATGTGCGGCCATAACAGTCATCGCAGGATGCGGAGTTAAGAAATCAGAGGGACCTTATTCCACTCGTATCTACAAGAGCGGTACCATCGGAAGCGGTTCCACGGAGTTCACACTTCAGATCGTGGACAAAGATTCAAAGGAAGTTGACCTTAAGGTCAAGACCGACGAAGCTACCGTCGGCGCAGCACTTTTAAAGCTTGAAGTCATCGCAGGTGACGAAAGCGATTACGGTCTTTACGTTAAGTGCGTAAACGGTACCGTTGCCGATTACGATGTTGACCAGACTTACTGGGCATTCTACATCAACGGCGAATACGCAATGACCGGTGTTGACGCAACGGATGTTGAGAACGGTGCAACCTACGCTTTAAAGGTTGAAAAATAATGGAAGAAAAAAAGCCCTTGCTCACTGTAAGGGAGATTGCGATCTTCGGGATGCTGGGGGCGCTTATGTACGCCTCCAAAGTCCTGATGGAAGCCTTCCCGAACGTTCATCTTATCGGAATGTTCATAGTTTCCATGACCGTGGTCTACAGAAAGAAAGCGTTGTTTCCCCTCTATGTGTTTGTTTTTCTTGTAGGGCTGTTTAACGGCTTTAACACCTGGTGGGGACCTTACCTTTATATCTGGCTTCCTCTGTGGGGAGTGACAATGCTCCTTCCGAAGAAAATGGATAAAAGGATCGCGCCTTTTGTTTATATGATCGTTTCCGCCTGTCACGGCTTTTTGTACGGAACGCTATACGCACCCTATCAGGCCGTTGTGTTCGGGCTTAACTTTCAGGGAATGGTCGCCTGGATCATAGCAGGGCTTCCCTGGGATGCGGTACACGGCATAGGAAACTTCTTTGCGGGTATTCTGATAGTACCCATGATAAATATCTTAAGACTATGCGAAAAGAGCTCCTCTCAAAACTGAGAGAAGCTCTTTTTCTTCTTGTTATATCAAATTAGTAGATCTTTGCCTCTTCTTCGCCTGTCATGACTCTTAATGCGCCCTGAGCCAGTGCAAGGAGCTCGTCCTCACCTGCATATACGGTAACAGGTGCGATCCACTCAACGGAAGCCTTGATGTCATCGCAGACATCCTGTCCGTAAGCGATACCGCCGGTTAAGATGATCTGATCAACATGTCCTTTGAGAACAGTTGCGCATGCACCGATGTTCTTGCAGATCTGATAGATGAAAGCATCCCTTACGAGCTTAGCCTTCTCGTTTCCTTCTGCTACCATCTTTGCAACTTCTCTCATATCGTTGGTGCCCAGATATGCGTTGAATCCGCCGCCACCGATGATCTTCTTCTTCATCTCTGCCTCGGTAAACTTACCGGAGAAGCAAAGCTGTACGAGTGAAAGAGCGGGAATTCCGTTTGCACGCTCGGGAGAGAATGCACCGTCTCCGTTAAATGCAGCATATACATCTATCATCTGTCCGCCGTGGTGAACGCCGCAGGATGTACCGCCACCCATGTGAACAACAATAACATTTACATCTTCATACTTCTTGCCAACGCTCTTTGCGTATCTTCTTGCCATAGCCTTCTGGTTAAGAGGATGGTCAATGGATACACGCTCGATCTCGGGAATACCGGAGATACGTGCTACGGGCTGAAGTTCGTCAACAACAACGGGGTCAACGATGAATGCCTTAACGCCGATGGACTCACCGATCTCTCTTGCAAGGATACCGCCAAGGTTGGAAGCATGCTCACCCTGAGGAGGAGTGATAAGATCCTTTAACAAAGCATCCGTAACTTCATAGGTACCGCCGGGAATGGGCTTTAAAAGTCCGCCGCGGCCTACACATACGTTAAGGGACTTGATATCAATGTTTTCTTCTTTCAGCGCATCAAGAATGAGCTGCTTTCTGAAATCCTTCTGAGAATAGATATTGGGATACTGAGAGATCTCTTCCGTTGAATGACGGAGAGTCTTGTCAAGGATCTGATTCTCATCGTCGAAGACACCGATCTTCGTGGATGTCGATCCGGGATTGATGATTAATGATCTGATCATTTTTATTCTCCTCTTAAATTATTTGTTAAGACGATCTGCTACAACTGCTGCAAGTGCAAGGGAGTTAACCTTTACTTCAACAGAGTCGGAACGGGATGTAAGGATAACGGGAGCCTTGGTTCCTGTTAAGATGTTACCGTTCTTGCAGGGTACCATGTGAACGATGGTCTTATAAACGAGGTTTCCTGCGTGGATGTCGGGGAATACAAGGATATCTGCATCACCTGCTACCCTTCTTCCGAGAGCACCCTTCTCCTCAGCTGCCTCTTTGTAACGAGCAATGTCCATTGAAAGAGGTCCGTCAACTATGCAGTTTTGGATCTCGCCATCAATGTTCATCTGAGTAAGCTTTGCGGAATCAACACATACGGGCATCTTCTCATTAACAGTCTCCAAAGCTGCAAGACATGCTACCTTGGGATTTTCAACACCGCAGGCATTGGCAACTTCAACAGTGTAATCGATCATGCACTTCTTCTCTTCAACTGTGGGGTAGGGCATAAATGCAACGTCGGTAAGGAATAAAAGTCTGTCGATACCGGGGATCTCGAATACACATACATGTGAAAGGGGCTTGCCTGTACGAAGACCCACTTCCTTGTTAAGAACGCTCTTTAAGAAGGTTCCGGTAGGAAGAAGCCCCTTCATGTACATATCTGCCTTTCCGTCATGAACAAGAGAAACTGCCTTAAGGGAAGCCTCTACGATGTCCTTCTCGTCGATCACTTCGTAGTCGGCAAGGTTCATACCGATCTTGTCAGCGATCTCCTTTATCTTATCTGCGTCACCCACAAGGATCGAATTTGCGATACCTTCTTCTTTCGCTCTCTTTACAGCCTCAAGAACGGGCTCGTCCTGAGCGCAGGCAACGGCAACGGTCTTCACGGGAAGATCTTTAACTTTGCTTAAAATAGCATCAAAACTCTTTGTCATATCAAACCTCCGAATAGATTTTAGTCACATCGTTAAAATAGTAACACTTTCAATGGCAAAAATAAAGGGGAAAGTGGACTTTCCACCTTCCCCTCAGGGTACTTTATCGCGACCTGGCTTACTGAATATTTTCAAGCTCCGATGCACGCTTGAGCATCTCATCTACGATCTTCATTACATCACTGACGATAGCCTTGTTCTGCTCACTTGAAGAACAGGTTGTATTGGAGTGAGCGGAAACCTCTTCGGTGATGGCTGAAATGGTCTGAATGCTTTCAACGATCTCCTGGTTGGCATCTGCAAGAGTGGTAACAACGGATGCAAGTTCCTGAGAACTGGTCCTGATCTCTCTGGTGCTCTCAACGATCTTCTGGAAGCTTCCGTTGGTGACATTTGCGGATTCACTCTGGATACGGTTGCTTTCAACAAGTGAATTGATGGCATCTACCACATCGTTCATTTCAGATGAAAGGCTTTCGATAAGCTGTGAAATGTTGCCTGTAGCGGTCTGAGTCTGACCTGCGAGATTTGAGATCTCGGTTGCAACTACTGCAAAGCCTCTTCCTGCCTCACCTGCACGCGCTGCCTCGATGGAGGCATTAAGGGCAAGTAAGCTGGTCTGTGAAGCCACGCTCTTGATGAGCTCAACGATCTGCTGCATCTGGCTTGTGAAGGAAACAAGCTCCTCGACTTCTTTCATTGCGTTCTTTCCGGCTGCTTCAGATACATTTGCCTGCTCAAGAAGCTTTCCGATATTGTCACGGCCTTCATGGATCGCTTCGACAGCGTCAGCCACATTCTTTCCGATATTCTCGGAAGCGCCGTTTACGCGGTTGATCTGTGTTTGGATCTCTTCCGTCTTGTAAAGCTGATTCTGAATGGACTCGGCTGTCTCTGTAGAACCGGATGTAACTTCCTGCATTGCGGAGTAGATCTCGTCGCTGGAGTTTGCAAGAGTCTCCATCTGATTCGATACTTCATTAACCTCATCAACCATCTCGTTGGAGATGAGCATGATCGAGTCAAGCATCTGAGATGTCTTTTCGGAGGACTTGTTGATATCGTCAACCTTTCTGTCACTGAGCATCGAAATGGTCTTTGTGGAGATTGCGGAGAATACTGCAATAACGATCATAACAAGAACCTGGATCTCAGTCTGCGCAATGGCTTCATCGGTCCATCCAAGCTTTGAAGAAAGCCATATAGCCTGTACAACCGCAAGGATTGAAGCTCCCGCAGTTACCTTGACGGAGAATTGGAAATCACCGTAAAGAGTAAGAATAAAGAACATCGGTAAGCAATAAACAAATACAAGACGCTCCGTCGTTGTAAACAGAACCGCAGCGTAGAAGATTGCATAGCCAATGGCCATTACATGCTTAATAAGTTCAGAATCCTCATCCCTTTTAAAGATGATCCAGCATGCTATAAGCGGAACAGCATCAAATACCTCTACAAGCAGCACTATTGGCAGAGTCTTAGTTCCTTTGACAAGCTCCAGAATGTATGCCAAAAACAAGATTGATCCCAAAACCGTGTAAAGGATCACCGCAGTTTTGTTCTTAATGGCATTATCAGATTTTCGATTCATATTAAAGTCTCCTTCCGAGAGAAAAATAATATACACTTAAAATGTAACATATCAGTGAAAATACTGTAAAGATAATTTATCGTTTATAATTCGGCGATCATAAACAAAAAAACTCCGTGTCTTCATAATGAAAACACGGAGTTTTGTATTTACAAGATATTATTACTTGTTGGCAATAGCGGTCTTGATAGCCTCGGTGAGCTGAGGAACGATCTTGTTAAGATCGCCTACGATACCGTAGTCGGCTACGTCGAAGATGGGAGCATCTTCATCCTTGTTGATGGCGATGATGATGCCGGACTCTTCCATACCTGCTACGTGCTGGATGGCACCGGAAATACCGATTGCGAAGTATACGTTGGGACGAACGGTCTTACCGGTCTGACCAACCTGTAACTCCTTGGGCTTCCAGCCTGAATCTACAACTGCACGAGAGCAGGAAACTGTTCCGCCAAGTACCTTTGCAAGGTCCTCAAGGATCTTGAAGTTTTCAGGTGAACCTACTCCACGTCCGCCGGAAACAAGGATCTTTGCATCCATGATGTCTGCA
>JAEEGL013080297.1_pt1 | contig 10873 bp, 10 predicted proteins | sample 9134231 | NCBI WGS metagenome assembly JAEEGL01 (sample SAMN16246548, study PRJNA631951) | gut metagenome | biome: gut microbiome; feature: rumen; material: fiber-attached | host: Bos | place: Iran: Karaj | collected 2018-10
TCCTGGCCGTTTGGTAATTGATATAACACGGAAGCCGTAATTCTTCGGATACCTGCGCCACGGTCAGCAATGCCTGATCCGTGCATACCGTAATCAGAAAGTCAACCTTCTCTCTTACGCAGAGCTCCCTAATGGCATCCACATCCAGTGTGGAAACCCGATAAAACTCGTCTGCGTAATCTCTGGCAACCGGCTGCTCGTAGTAATCCGCCAACAGTGTATGGATACCCCTTGCTCTCAGTTTTTCAATCAGGTCAATCTGCGGATAACCGCCTGCCAACACCAATGCTCTCATCTAGTATGTCCTTTCTGCCGACCGGAGCCTACCTCATGCTCTTTTCGACAGGATGATCTCACAGATCAGATCCACGTCCTCAAGAGCAAGGTCGGCATATATAGGAAGCGTCAGTACTCTGTCTGCGAGGAATGCCGCAACAGGAGTCTTCTCTGCTCCTGCGGTCGGGAGTCCGGTATAAGCCTCCACGCTGTTTGTGATCGGATAGAAATACTTCCGGGCAGTAATCCCCTCAGCGGCAAGCGCTTCATACACCTCATCCCTGGAAGCCCCAAAGCCGTCAAAAACCACAGGAAAATACGCGTAATTTGGTTCTACCTGATCTTGCGGCCTGCAAAGCCTGAGGCCTGGTACACCTTCCAAATGACTGAAATATCGCGCAGCAACCCTCTTGCGCTTTCCAATTTCCTCTTCCAAATGTCGCAAATTGCAGATGCCCATTGCAGCCTGGAATTCGCTCATCTTTGCGTTGCCCCCAATGAAAACAACTCTTTCTGGACCGCGAATCCCAAAATTCTTCATATCATTCATCGTATCAACAAGGCTGTCATCTCGGAAGCAAACCGCGCCTCCCTCGATCGTGTTGAAGACCTTGGTGGCATGAAAACTGAACATCGAGGCATCTCCGAAATTTGCTGCCGAAACGCCTTTATATTTGACGGCAAATGCATGTGCCGCATCGTAGATCACCTTCAGCCTATGCGCGTCGGCTATTTGCCGGATCCTCTCCACATCGCACATATTGCCATAGACATGGACGGGAACGATAGCAACCGTCTTATCCGTAATCAAAGCTTCGATCTTGCCCACATCGATGGTATAGTCGTTAGGATTCACATCACAAAACACGGGAACCAGGCCATTCCTGGCAATAGCATGGGTCGTTGACACAAATGTAAAAGGCGTTGTGATCACTTCACTGCCTCTGGGAAACCGCATCGCGGCAATGACGTTTTCAAGAGCAAGATGACCGTTCGTATAAAGAACAACATGCGAACAGCCGAGGAAAGCCTCCAACTCGGCTTGTAATTCCCTGTGCTCGACCCCCATATTGGTCAGCCAATGGCTGTCCCAGATTTTCCTGATTTCTTCACAATACTCCTCGAAAGAAGGCATCGAGGAACGTGTAACCATTATGTTCTTTGTCATTTTCAAGCCCCGCTTTACTTATCTAAATGATGCTCTATAGACCGTCTGCGCTATCCTTTTCGCTTTAACAGCCCCTTAAAGATCGAAATAGCATAGAGATAACCCTCCAGCCGGAAGAGTATTGACCCCAGCCAATAGACCGCAATGCCTAACATAATCTGAAGAAAGAGCGTGACCAGATAGGATAGATGCAGAAATCGCACACAATAGACCAAAGTGCCCATTGTCAGGGATAGCAGCATAGATGGCAGGATGTCTTTGATCTGTTCAAAATATCGATAATTCAGAAGCTTTCTGTTGGGCCAGGTGTTGATGATCTGGGAAGCAACGCTTCCAATCATCAGGCTGTATGCCATCGCTTTGACGCTGATCCACATGGAGGTTATAAGCAGCAAAAAACCCACGAGCTTTTTTATGATTTCCAGCTTCATGTAAAGATCACTTCTACCCAGTGCTTTGATTGCATTCAGATTCGCGATATGTATCGGATAAAAGGCAAAAGTAAAGCAGAAAACTCTCAGGAAAAATGCGGAAGGAAGCCATTTTTCCGTTATCAGCACACAGATCAGGCTTTCAGCGCATGCGGCCATGCCGATCATCATTGGCCATAACACATAAGATTCAACCTGGATTGCCTTTCTGGTGATTGATTTTACACGCTCCCTTCTGTCCTGAGCCTTCGACATGACTGGAAACAGAACGCTGTCAATCGACGTATTTACCGAGGTCGTCAACAGGTGCGGATATTCCTGTCCTTTATTATAGAATGCCAAATCATTGGCAGAATACTTTTTCCCGATGATCAACTGCCTGGCTTGGTTCCATATTGTATCCAAAAGAGAAGACGCAAGAAGCTTCCAACCATAAGAAAACAACTCTTTAAACCTCTTTAGTGAAAAAACAGCCTTGGGCCGCCATTTGACAATAATCCACAAGATGATGGTGTCTATGCTTTGATTCAAAAGGTTTTGAACAACAAGCGCCCATACCCCAAACCCTTTATAGGCCATCCAAATTCCCACAACAGCGGCAGATAATGTCCCCCCCAGTGTCGCAAAAAAGTACTTTTTGAAAAGGAGATTTCTGGAAACATAAGCATTTTGAATGTTTTTAAAACCGGAGATAATCAAAATCAGGCCAAGAACACGGATAACCGGAACTAGGTCTTCCTGTTTATATTGATTATAAAACCTGGCGATTATCGGCGCAAAGAAGAACAATGCAAAATACAGGACGACACAAATCACAAAATTGAAATAGAAAACCGTGGAAAAGTCAACATCGTCCGCATCCTTTTTTTGAATCAACGCGCTCCCTAAGCCGCTGTCGACAAACACCTGCAGAATAGTTGTAATGACCGTAATCAGGGCAATTGTTCCATAGGTGGAAGTATCCAGTACTCTAGCGAGTATAATCGAAACGACGAAGGTCACTCCCTGCGCGCCAAAACGCTCCAACAACCTCCAGAGAAAATTGGATGTCGCTCGGTCTTTGCTCGGAATCATAAGCGGATTCCCTCACATGTTTATCGAATTATCGAGTATACCAGCTTCATAAGCCAATGTATATTGAATACATTACAGAAATAAAATAAAAAGCTCTTCAATGAACGTGCATGACAGCTTCCGGCTTCTTTCCAATACTTTCGAGCTTGGTCTTTGTCACTGTTCTTATAGCACTGCTTTTGAATTTCAAAATACAAGGATTCACGCGGCCTTGGATGATACTCATAGCCATACAATTCTGAATAGAATTTCGTTACTTCATCCGTGCTTTCCCAGAATGCTTTGATCTTTTCTCCGTTTGTTGAATGCGAATAACTGTTGGGCAGCAATCTGTATTTTCCCAACACACTCGGAATATAGTGGAATTTACCCTCTCTTGACAGCTCAATCCACAATGGATAATCTCCCATGAGCCAGTCATGATCGTTCCTGTGATTTGGAATCCGTTTGTACACATCATATCGATACAAGGTTGTCAGCGTGGAGATGTGGTATGTATGAATGTGTCCCGGACCAAAATAAGGCTCGTCGTCATAATGCGGGGTTTCACGCTTTGGGCTCCCGTCCGTGAATTCATAATCGCCATGACACATGACACAATCGGTATGGTGTTCCATATAATCCACTTGTTTTTGCAATTTCGATTTATCCGTCCAATAATCATCACCCTCGCAAATAGCGACATACTCCGGATTGTATGCGTCAACAATCTCATCCAGCAGAAATGCAAGGCTTTTCTCAGTGTGGCGATTCACTGTATCGCAAACGGGGATGATTATATCGGGATACCGCTTTGCGAACTCCATAATGATGGACGCTGTGCTATCCGTCGATGCATCGTCATGTACGACTGCCAGAAAAGGAAAATCCGTCTTTTGGCTGACAAAGCCGGTGAGCGTTTCCTCTACGTATTTTTCTTGATTATACGTGATGCATCTTATCAGAACCTTCGGCCTTGTTTTCCTTACAAGTCCGTCTTGAACAGCACGCTCGATGCATTCCGGATCTTTCATTTCTTTTCCGTTATAACGATTGATCATTATTTCTCCCTCGGTATCACAGCCTTGCCGAAAGAGCACTTTTTGAATGAAAAGCGATAACAGCAAGTATTCAAACAGTACTTTGATCTCCGTTCCGAACGATTACGCAGATTCAACCAGGTCCCACCAAATATGGCGGGTACCTCTCGAGATGGTACATGAAAACAAACAGCGCTATCAAAGCGACTTGAAATCCCAAAACTGATAAGGAACCACACTGCCCGAATTCGCTCTCAACAGATGTATGAAAAGCATTGCGGTAATAACCATCGTGACAATCCGTGCAAAGAAGTATTCTTTCCGTCCCTTCAGTTTTTTCCAGCAATACGGAATCGAATAAACAGAAATTGTGAAAAAGTAATAGGACGCTCTAGCAAAGTATACAATCTTAACGGTAAATACTGTGATTATCAAGCAAAACAATGCTGCTGAAATGAAAAAATTCAAAGTTTTGATCTCATCAGGCTGGTATAAATGTCCTTCTCTTATATAAAGCAACATAGCCAGCGTTACGAGCAAAACAGCGATATTGAAAACTGAGCTGCTTCCTTCTGCGTTCAGATATCTGGCATATTTGGGAATAAAAGAAAGGATGAAACTGACGATCTGATCGTAAAAGCCAAATAGAACCAAAGAAACTAAAACGATTATAACTATTACCCTAAATTTCATCTTTATGGTCTGGAAAAAATAAAAGGGAACGCAAAGCAAAGCGGTCGAATGGAACATTGCGGCGACCAGGATACAGAGCATGGCTTTCGGCAGTTTCCGTTCCCGAAAATACCACATGGAGACATTGATGATGCCGATCGCAATAAACTGACGTATAAGATTGAAAGACATGCAATACATATACAACGCATAGAACAGGAACAGACTCTGACATACATTTACGGAGTGTTCTTTTAGGGAAATACAGAACAGCGTAATGGTTATCGCCGAAGATACAACGATGATTATCTGTCCGCTTTTTGTAAACGGAGCCAAGATCTTGTACAACAGCATAAAACCGGGCTCATAGTTCAGCCATGACAGTGATTTGCCTGTTTTTAAGTAGAGCAAGGTAGATGTATATGTGTGAAAATCCCTTCCTGTATTATAGCGGAAAGCGGAGATGAGCATCAATGCTACACATACGGTAGTCAAATACATATTCGCTATGTCATATTTCTTGTTTAGTTTAATATAGTGTTTCTTTGGCCTGATATATGATCCCAGGAACAGAATGACAAAAATCACCAAATACATGCCAATAACTCACGACTCCCTAAGCAAACCCGTTACATGATTGTGAGGCTCCATAATGATTACTGGAACAATCATTAACCTCATAATTTCGTATGCCACAACGGATACTACTCCTGTGAAAACGTAGTTCGTTAGTTTTATTACCATCACTTACTATTCTGGATTGTTCATGCGTTTGATTCCAGCAGCATTCTCTTCGCTTGTATTGTTAGTGCGATTCCAGTATCAATGTCTACTTTGGGCTTCCACGCAATCATTTTCTCAATCTTGCTGCAATCCAGGACAATATTACTGACACCACTTGATCTTTCCGGATAAAACACCTTTTTTAATGGATGCCCCATCTGCCGCTCGATTTTTGCGATGATCTCCTCTACGCTTATTCCGTTACCCGTACCTAAGTTGAAAACTTGATACCCGTCGATTCCTTTCAGCGCGCATTCAATGATTGCCTCTGCGGCATCAGCGAGATAAATATAATCACGTATCGACTTGTTCGCATCTCCCCATATTTTTATAGGTTCATCCTGAAGGGCGGACTGAATAAAGACGTCGATAACGCCCTGCTGTACCTTTCTATACTGTTTTGATCCATACACATTACCTATCCGGAAAATCAGTGTATTAATCCCAAAGCGTCTATGATAAAATCCAAGCAACGCTTCGCTCATCTGTTTGCCGGTGCCATATGCTGTTTTAGGGTCAAGCGCAGAGCTTTCTGTAACAGGTTTATCGTTCTTATCCCCATAAATTGCGCCGCCAGATGAGGGAAACACAATTCTATTAATCCCGTTGTTGACCATTGCGGTCAGTACGCAATCAAGTGATTTCAGGGTCAGATCGATTTCCCGCCGCAGATTCTTTTCCCCAGAATTCGGCATCGAAGTTGAAATAAAACAGTATACAATTTCAACATCCTTCATCGCAGCGTTTAAATCCTGCTCGGAAAACACATCTCCAATGATATACTCCACCCCAGCTACTTCATTCCCGGGAGTCGGCTTGTCGATTCCAAAGGCCCTTGCTTTTTTTCCTTTCTTCAAAAGCTCAGAAAGTATATAGTATCCCAAAAAGCCTGTTCCACCTAATACCAAGCTAACCCTTTCCATGTAGGTATCTCCCTTACGAATGCAACTCTATTTCTATTTGTTTCATCATTTTCCCGAAGATTCTTGCTGAGTCAAAGTTGTTCTCGGCAAATTGCCGACACGCTTTTGTTGTTTCTTTTGTTTTTTTACCGGTCCGCCTTATATACTCGCTCATTTTTACGAAATCAAAGGGTTGAATATAATGGCCGTATGGGGGTGGGGCAACATAGGGGGTACCGGAAGTATCGAATCCGCAAATCGGGGTGCCGCAGCTTAGCGCATCCAGACAAACGGTCGGAAAGCCTTCGCTGACGCTTGTAATAACGAACAGATCGGCAAGTGAGAAATAACTTGCCAGTTCCTTCTGTTCCCTGACAAACGGGATCGTAATCACATTCTTCGGTTTTTCTTCCTCTGTTCCGTCAAAACCGACATGCACAAAAGAAAAAGGAAGATCTTTCAGTTGCTCCGCAACTTTATAATAATACTGTTTGATCCCTTTCCGCGGATTGCTGTATGGCGCGACGGCAAGAACAACAACATTTTCATCCGGGATTCCAAGCTTCTTTCGCAAGGGTTCATTGTCCATTGGGACAAATGCAGCATGGGTATCGATTCCCCAGCCATAGGAATATACAATGGCGTTGGTTTCTCTGAAAAGAGCGGATTCCTTCGATCTGCTGACCGTATAAGGTACGCTGACAAACCGCAGCGTATCAAAGCCGGAGTAGACCTTCAACTTATCTCTGAATATTTTCGTGCTTGTATCAAAAATCAAACTTTTTGGATAGCCCTTCTTCTTCGGACAGGATGAACACATTTTCTTGAACCGATCGCAATTATCAAAAAATGCACACTTTCCAAGGAATGCATATTCATCAAACATATAGTACACGGTCATGATCCTGCGTTTTTTCAGATAATTCAGGAGTCTGAATGCGTTCAGGTAGTATCCATGAATATTCCCCAAAACTACGATTTCCGGATCAAACTCTTTGATGGTTTTTAGAAGCCTGGTGGTAGCCAGGTTCGAATAGTATCCCTGAAGCCCCGTGATTCTTGATATCGCAATATGACTGAAGAATTCAAGTTGGCTGTCTATTCTCTCAAAATCCTCATTATCAATAATTTTCCCGCGTCCGTAGCAGAATCTGACTTCATGACCGCAATTCTTCAGAAATAAGTAGAGTTCATACATGATCTGTCCAGTACTTATTTTATCGGCTACACTGTTGATCATCAGGATTCTCATTTACTTATCTCCGGCTCTTGACATGATTATCTTGTATGCAGACTCTATGCTATAATATCGATTTAGATACGCCCATTCTTTTTCTTTATCGATCTCTCTGCAGTCCCGCTCGCTCAAAGTTTCCAGTATTTTCCTTTTGAATCCGTCGGCGTCTGAACTTTCGCACCACCAGCCGAATCCGCCCTCCACGATCACCTTTCCGACGTCGGTGTTCGGATCGGTCGCCGCGAGCACGGGAAGCTTCGCCTGCATATAACCCAACAAACGGCTCGGAAAGTTCGGAATGGTAAAGCGGTGATCGAGGAATATCATGCCTACGTCACAGGCTGCGACCAGCGTATCATAGTCTTCTTTGGGAAGACGCTGCATGAGCACCAGGTTCGCCTGCTGTGCGCTTCTGACATACCTTTCAAGTTTTCCATACTCAGACCCGTCCCCCACGATAAGAAAAAACGCCTCTTCGATATCCTTGACCGCTTCCATGCATTTGATAATAAAAGGGATATCCTGCGGTTTTCCCAGGTTTCCGCCGTAGATGAAAATCTTCTTGTCCAGGGGAAGGCCGAACTTCTCCCTTATAGCTGTACGCGTCGCTTCATCAACGCTCTTGTCGATGACCTCAATGCTGTTGGGACAGACTTCGATCTTATTTGGATCCACCTCTGGGTTGTGCTCCAGAACATACTGCACATTCGCCTCTGACATGCAACCAATATGATCGGAAATCTGATAAAGTTTCTTCTCCAAATGTCGAAAGTATTGATATAGAAATCCTTTTACGCCTGATTTGCTCATCAGTCCGATATCTACCGCATTCTGGGGAAAAATATCCTTCAGAAGCAAATAGCTTTTTGCTCCATCGCGCTTTTTGATAAACTCAACCGTTTTGACCTGAGTAACGGGTGGGGTCGGATAAAGCACCAGATCGAATCTCACGTCGGGATAGTATTCTTTGATCGCGGAGATATACTTGCCCGGAAGGTGTAATGTGGTAAGCCCCTTTTCGATAATGCCCGCTTTCTTATTGTTTCCGATTCTAACGCGGAGGATCTTACAGCCGGCTTCTTCCGAGATATACGTCTCCCGATCATCTCTTTTTTCCAACGCGCTGACGATATATACTTGATGTCCCTGACGTGTAAACTCGTGGATGAGATCGAGAGATATCCCGTGTTCGCTCACGTGCGGAAGCGAACTGATCGAAATGAATAATACATTCATCGGCTTCCTCTTCTCAGTAGGCGGCGATCAGATCATGTCGGAGGGCATCTTTCCCCTCATCATTGACGATCCTCAAGGTCTCGTTGGCTACCCTGTCCTTTTCACGCGCTTCATCAAGCGTAGCGGCCCGGATCGTGTAATACGCCACACGGTCGCCGCTGCTCCTGACTTCTCCGCATACCGTTCCTTTGTTCTTTAACTGAAAATACTCCGAGATGATTCCCTTTTCCTTCAGTTCGTCAAAACCTTCAAGATGATCGAAAACTCCGGGGACGGTATACAGGAACTCATTCACTATACACTCAGGAAGCTGGAACGGTTCCACATGAGGTTTCATTCCAAGCGTCAGGTCTGCAACGGCTTTGATCACGTCAAAATGAGAAACCAACTTGATCAGGCGGAACTTGTCACCGCCGCCCGTTCTGGCGCAGAACTCAATGACGGAAATCCTCTCTCCGTCCGAAATCAGCTGAATGAGCATCGGAGAATCCTTCAATCCGAAGGCCCTGGCGATCTGATCCGCCGTCTTTTTGATCCCGTCCCTCAAATCATCCGTAATCTGGGCTGGATATCGAGTCCTGCAGATCACAAAACGATCATTTCCCGGGATCTTGTCAATATGGGAAATGCATAGAACGTGCGCCTGACCGTTTTCCACATACACGTCGACCGTCAACTCGTCGCCTTCTACGAACTCTTCCACAATGGCGGCTTTCTTTCGGCTTATCTCAACAGCCGCTTGAAAGGCTGACCTCAGTTCCGCCGGGTTAAATACTTTTCTTACGCCGCGAGAACTGTATGAATCTACCGGCTTTACTATCATCGGATACTCCAAGCCGCAAAGCTTTTCCTCGTCAAAACGACTCATGACCGTATGCTTCGAGGTCGAGATGCCGTTCTCGGAGAAAACCTTTTTCATCAGTTCCTTGTCGGATACGGCTTTGGCTGTCCGGTAGTCCAGATAACAAGGCAGCCCAAGCTCTTCCGATACCTGAGCCTGGACGAGAAGGACCTGATCGGCGCAGGCAGTAACGATCATATCGACCTTTTCATCCACGGCCAGCTTTTTAACTGCCTCAACGTCAAGAACCGACACCGGATAGAAGGCATCAGCATAAGGTCTGGCCATGACATTCGGATTCATATCGGCCAAAACCGTGAAGATGCGCCGCTTTTTGAGTTCTTCGATCAATGCAGCCTGCGGAATTCCTCCGCACAGCACCAACGCTTTCGTATGCATCACCACTATTACAGTCTATGCGTCCCCTGAAAGTAATCCATTACGGTCTCGCCGCTCCTGAACTCAATTCCCTCACGGGCAAACACCTTCCTGATTGTCTGGATAAAGATATGACAATCCAGACAGAAGGAAACCGAATCAACGTATTCCACGTCCCTGGCGAATTTATCTCTCCAGGTGATCGTGTTTCTGCCGCTTATCTGTGCAAGTCCCGTAAGTCCCGGACGCACCTCATGTCTTCGGTTTTCATAATCATCGTAGTAATCCAGATATCGAACGAGAAGCGGGCGCGGCCCGATCAAGCTCATATCTCCTTTTATCATATTGATCAGTTCCGGGAGCTCATCCAGCGAAGTCGAACGCAGCAAACGGCCAAATCGGGTCAGCCGGACGTTGTCCGGCAGAAGATTACCCTCTGGATCCTTTTCATTTGTCATCGTTCTGAATTTATAGAGCCTAAATATCTTTCCATACCTGCCCGGTCTCTCTTGTATAAAGAGCACCGGACTTCCCAGTTTGATCTTCACCAACAAAGCCGTGGCCGCAATGACCGGCGACAGGCAAATCAGGGCGAAGAGCGCCAGGGCGAAGTCCATCGGCCGCTTTATATACTTTTCATATGGGCCGTGTGGCCTGTGTTTCATTTTTTCAATACCTTCCATGCCAGCCTCAGCCGAAAGCGTCCGCCTACCGCAGCGTATCCTGATGACGACGTAAAACCATCATCGGAAGCATCTGTGGATAATATCGATGATCACATCTTGCTGGTCAGACGACATCTTGTTGTCACTGGGCAGACACAGTCCGCGCCTGAAGCAGTCGGCACCGACGTCCA
>JAEEGL013469133.1_pt1 | contig 10873 bp, 1 predicted proteins | sample 9134231 | NCBI WGS metagenome assembly JAEEGL01 (sample SAMN16246548, study PRJNA631951) | gut metagenome | biome: gut microbiome; feature: rumen; material: fiber-attached | host: Bos | place: Iran: Karaj | collected 2018-10
GTAAAGAATTTAGTAAAAAGATTTACTAAAGTTTATGATCCTCGTAAAACACAAGAAGGTGCTTTAATTAGTCAAAGTCAAGTTATTGTTCCAGGAGCAAATGATGAAGTATTTAATGGAAGATATCGTGTATTACAAAAAATGAATAGATTAAGTAATATTCTTTTATCTAAAAGACGTGTTTTTATGAGTCCTGATAAAGAAAATTCATTAAATAATTCATTAAATGAGACAAGAAAAACATTTGATAGACATACATTAAATAGAAATACTTTAAAAAATGGAAGAATGACTATAAATAGATCACCTGAACATAAATTTTTATATGTTTCTTTAGCTATGATTTCATCAAAAGGACCAAATACAGAAGATAGAACTATTTTAAGAAAAATGAGATTTGATAAAGGAGGAGTTGTTGATTTGGCACAAGAAGAGAGAAAAAAAGGGAAATATAAAATTAAAAAAATTCAAAATAGAAGAGGAATAAGAGGTTCTTCACCAGTAATGAAGCCAAATCCAAAATATAGAGAACAAGCAGCAAAATTAATTCAAGCATGGTGGAGAGAATTAAAAGAATTATATAAACAAAGATTAGACATGATTATTAAAATTCAATCATTTTGGAGAGGAAGATGGGTTAGGAAATATATGTATGATATATTATATTTGAGTTTTATGTATCAGAGTTTTTGTCAAATTATACAAAAAGTTTTAGTTAAACATATTAGACCTTGGGTATTTGGTATTTTAACTTCAGGTGAAAAAAATAAAAATGCTAAATTAAGAAATTTATTATTAAAAGATAGAAGATGGCAATTATTAAAAATTAAACCATATTTAGATAGATGGATTGCTTTTTTAAGACAATCAGAAGTTAGAAATGTAAGAGGAAGAAGATTATTTGATATTAGAACAGAACAAGAAAAAAGACAAGAAAAGTTATTAAAATATTTTGATAAATGGACGTTTTTGTCAAAACTTTCCAATTTAAAAAATAATGCTGATAGTGCTTCACGTGAAAAAAATAAATATTTAGGTATGATGAAAATGTTAGAAGGTGCAAATAAATTAAGTAAAAGAATTGCTTTGAAAAATTCAAAATCAAGATTATTAGATTATTTACTTAAAAAAGCAAAAAATGATAAATTAGTTAAATTGGTTAAAAATAAACCTAATTTAAAAAAGCAAATATTAAAAAAATATTTTAATAAATGGTATGGTATGATACAAAATGATATACAAAAAGACTTTAAAAAAAGACTATCTGCTGATTTATTAGATAATGCATGCAAAAGAATTAAAAAAAATTTATTAAGAAAGTCCTTTAATAAAATTACTAGATTACCAAAAAAACCAGAAGTAATTGAAAAAATAGTTGTTCAAGAGAAAATATATGAAAAAGAAGGTAAAACAAAAGGAATTAATCCTGACTTATTAAATGCAAGTAAGAAACTAGAAAATGCTCTTTTGAGATTAACATATAAATATCCCTTAGATGCTATTGATGATAAATTAGTTAGAGAGAATAGATTTGATAAATTATTGAAAATGATTAATATAAAAGAAAAATATGGTAAAAGGATTTTAAAAGATTATATGAATAAATGGTTAAATAAATGTAAAAATAGAGAAAATTCAGATTTAATTAAAAAAATGATATTGAGATTATTAAATACTGTTTTAAAAAAAATTAAAAATAGAATATTATCAAATAAATTTAATCAATGGAGAAATAAAGTACTTTTTAAAGGTGAAGATATTGATAATGCTTTTAAAAAATCAAAAGGTTTAGATTCAATATCATCCATTATTAAAAAAAAATCTAGTAAAATATATGGAAAAGATTTCTTAGACAATCTAAATAAAAGAAAAAGTCAAAGAGTATATAAAAATGCATTATTAAAAATTTTAGATAATTATTTTAATAAAGAAAGAAATAAATTAAGAACATATTTAAATAAATGGAAAGATCAAATAAGAAAAATTCAAATTTATGAATTAAAAGTTAAAATAATTAAAAATTTAGGAAATAAAAATGATTTAAATAATAGAAAATTAAAATTAAGTAAAATTATAAATAGATGGTTAATGAAAAAGAATATAGATAAAATAAATGAAAAAGGAAGTTCAGAAACATTAACAAGAGGTAAAAATGATAAAAAAAACTTTGCAGCATTAATAATGAAGATTTTAAAAAGAGTATATAAGAAAAATGATAATGAAACAGTATTAAGAAAAGCATTAAAAAAATGGTTAAAGAAAGTCAAAAAAATAAATAAAAAAGAAAATGAAAATATTAATGAAGGTACAAAACACTTAGTAAAATATAATTCAATCAAAAATTATGATGATTTATTAAAAAAATTAAGAGATATTTTTATATCAAGTTCAAAAAGTCGAAGTTTAAAAAAATTATTTCCAAAAAGAAGTGAAGGAGATAGAATTAAATTATTAAAAAATATATTAAGATGGAGAAATAGAATATCTCAAAAAGAAAAACAAATTGATTTATCTAATTATAAAGAGCGTTATTTAAAAAATATAATTACAAAAAGAGAATTAGAAAAAATAATAAGAGCTTTATATAAATGGAAAGGTAATTTAAAACCTAAAGCTAATAATGCACCTATAAAATATGGATTAGATTTATTAAAAAAAAATTTGAAAAAAAGTACTTTTAATACTATTAAAACAATAAAAAGTAAAAAATTAAAAGAAATTCCAAAAAATTTAACATTAATGGAAGCATTATTAAGAGGTGATTTATCATCTGCAAAAGGACTTGCACTAAAAAAAATTCCATTACTTCATTACTTTTTAAAATGGAGAAATAATGTCAGAAAAGAAAAAGTAAATGAAACAAAATATGAAATGTTTAAAAAATTATTTTTAAATCCTTTAAAAAGATTTAATAAATTTCCTTTAAGAAAATATTTTAATAGATGGAGAGATAAAAATAGGAAAAGTAATGTTAATGATTTAGAAAAAACTATTTATATGAAATTAATGAAGAATTTCTATGAAAAACATGGTAAAAATATTTTAAAAAAAAAATTAAGACAATGGAAAAATAATAGTGATAAATTAACAAGAAATATAAATGATACAATAAAAGCTATTGATAGTTTAAGAAGAACTATTACTTCACCAATTTTCCAATTTAAGGAAAGTAAACTTCCAATTGATTCAAAATTAAAAAGTGTTTTAATTTCAAGATTTTTAACAACTAAAAGGAATTTATTAAATAAATATCTTAATAGATGGAAAAAAGTTTTAGATAAAAATAAAGAAAATAAAATAAGAAATAGAATATTACAAATATTAATTAAGCAACAGGATATTAAAGATAAAAATAATAATAGAAATAAATTAAGAGAAATATTATTAAAATGGAGAATAAAAAGTGCTCCAAAAAAAGAAAATCCTTTAGATAAAATAACTAATATAAGAAAAGGATTAGAAATTTTAGAAAAAATTTTAAGAAAACCAAATTTAAAAGATATTTTTATAGGAATTAAAAATAGAAAAAAAAGAATTGGAGGTGGTAAAATATTATCAAAAATAATTAAAAAAACAGCTCCAAAAATTAGAAAAAATATATTAAAAAAATTTTTAGATAAATGGAGAAGTAAAATTCCTGATACAAACAAAGAAAAAGAAAAAGCAAAAAATGTATTTGAAGATATATTAAAAAATCAAAATATTATAAAAAAACAATTTGAACCATATAAAGATTTAGCAAAAATATTAAAAGAAATATTCAAACTTAAAACTAAAAAAGGACAAAAATTAATAGATTTCTTTAGAAAAATTCAAGATAAAAAAAAGAAAAAAATAATTGAAGAAAGAAATAGAAGATTACATCTTTTATTTATGAAAAATAATAATAAAGAATTATTAAGATATGCAATTGCAAAATTGAGAAGAACTGCAAGAAATATTAAAGCAATTGAAGATGCATTAATTATTATAAATTTCTGTAAAACAAAAATAAAAAAAATATTTAAAAAAAGAAATAATATTGAACAATTAATAAAAGCTCTTAGAAAAATTTTATTAAAAAGAGCTTTTGATAAATTATTTAGTGGAGGAAAAAAAAGATTAATTTCAATATTATTAAAAAAAATAATTAAAAATTATGAACAATCAGATAAAAAATTATTAAAAAATGCTTTTCTAAAATGGAAAAGTATTATTCCATTATTACAAAAAATGAATTCAATAATTAAAATTCAAAGTGTTTTAAGGGGAATGAAAACAAGAAAGAAAAAAAAAGGATTAAAAGACCTTTATCTAAAATTAAAATCATTATATTCAAAAAGAAAAAACTTTGGAATAGATTTATTAAGATATACTTTATTAAGATGGTTGAAAATTGCAGAAAAATTATATTATGAAGATAATTCAAAAATTATTCAAAAATTTTTAAAAATGGGATTAACTTATATTAATGAAATGGATGCTAGAAATACTTTCAAAGAACTTTTCAAAAATTATATTAAAAAAAAAATTCGTGAAATATTAAGAAGAGTAACACCAATTAAAAAACTAAATTATGATCAATTAATATTGATTTTAGATAAAATTAGTAAAAAAAAACTAAAAGATTATTTTAATGATATTAGAAATTATAGTAAATTAAAAAAATTAAAAAAAGTTTATCCAAAAATAATAGATGCGCTTAAAAAATATTTTATACCATTATATTTAAGAAAATGGAAATTAATTTCAATTGAACAAAGAGATAAATATGTTAAAATGATACAAGATTTCTTAAGAAATAAAAAGAAAAAAAAAGTAATAAATATTAAAAATAGAATTGATATTGCTTTAAAAAATCTATTTTTGAGAAACACAGAAAGTAATAAATCAAAAATAAAAAGATATTTTTGGAAATGGATAAGAAAAACTAAAGAAATTGAATTAAAAGAAAATGCTCAAATTATTCAAAAATTCTGTAAAGAACATGAAAGAAAAAAATTAAAATCTAAAGCTACTAATAAAAATAAATTAGCAAATTTCTTAAAAGCATATTTAATTAATCAAATAACAACAACTTTAAAAGAAATAAATGAAAAATATGCAAAACCAATAAAAAAAGCTTTAGATAATGTAAAAGGTGTTGATAAAAGATATGCTACAAATAATATAATTAGTTTTGCTAATGATACAATAAGAAGACAACTTTTATTATATGTTATTAATACAAGAGGAAAGAATAATAAAAATGATTTATTAAGAAAATTTTTAAATAAATGGAAAAACTTAATAGATGAAATGAATAAACGAGCAAAAATCATTCAAAAATTTGTGAGAAAAATTAAAGGTAAAAAAAATGTAAAAAAAATTGATAGAATTAAAGAAATTCTTTTGAAATTATTTATGACACATAGTTCAAGTAAAAATGATTTATTGTTATATGCATTAAGAAAATGGCAATTAAAAACACATTTAATTAATTGTCAATATAATGCAGATATTATTAAAAAGTTCATTGGTCATAATTTAAATCAAAGATTAAATAATAAAATAAATCAATTCTTTATTATTTTAGCAAAAATAATCTTAGTAAAAAAATTAAAAGATTTATCAAGGATTAAAAAATTAATAAATTCAATTATAAAATTGATGTTGAAAAAATTAGTTAACAATGGAAAAAAAATAGGAAAATCAAATAAAATTACTTCAATTTTAAGAAATAGAATAATATTTAATAGTGAAGTATTAAGAAATAATTTATTAAAAAGATATTTAGAAAAATGGAGAAATAATATAAAAGAAATGAAAGAAAAAGATACAAAATATTCAAAAATTTTACAAAATTTCTTTAAAACTTTAAAAAATAAATCAAAAAAAAATAGATTATCAATTAGATTAGATAGATTAAAACAAATTTTAATATCAATGACAAAGGAAAGTCCTTTAAGAGTTGCTTTCAATAAATTCAGATCAAAAGTTAAAAGACTTTCATGTCAGGAAAATGCAGATATAATTCAAAAATTCTGTAAAACTTTAAGAATTAAAAGAGAAAAAGAAAAAGATAAACAAAATTTAATAAATATTACTTTAGGTTTTGAAAAATTATCTAAAATAAATCCTTATAAAAAATATGCTTTTGATAAAATTAAAAAAGCAAAACAAATTGATGGATTAAAAAAAATCATTGATTATATTATTAAAAAAAGATTAGAAATATTAAAAGAAGTATTAAATAATATTAAAAAAGGGAAAAAGAAAATTAATAAATTATTGCTCAAATTATTGAATATTAAAAAGAATTTTAGAGATAATTTATTAAAAAAATATTTGAAAAAATGGTTTGAGCAAAATGAAAAATTAAAAAGAAAAAGAGCAGCTGAAATTATTCAAAAAAATTATAAATTATATAAAAATAAAAAGAAAAAAACAGGAATTGATGAATTTCTACTCAAAATAATAAAGTCAAAAGAAGAAAAAGTAGGAGATAAATATAAAACAACATTAATGAAATGGCTTAAAAATGCTAAATTTAAACATGCAAATGATGCATCAAAAAAAATCCAAAATTATCTTAATAAAAAAACAAATAATAATAGAGCAAAAAAAAATTGGAGAAAATTATCAATATTATTATTTAAAAAAAACAATACAAATAAATCAATTGATATAATGAAAAGGTTAAAAAATTATTTCACAATAAGTAAATTTATTCATGAATTAAAAGAAAAAATGAGAAAACACATATTAAAAAATTTAATTAAAAAATTAAAATTACAAAAATTATTAAAATTACTTCATAAATTATTAACAGATTTTTCAGATAAAAATAAAAATCATATTCTTAAAAGATATCTTAATAAATGGAAAGATAAAGTAGATAAATTAAAAAAATTACAAGAAATACTTAAAAAAATGGTTGAAGATATTGATAAAAGAAGAAAAATAATTGCAGCAAAAACATTAGGTGATGTATTTCTCATTAAAAAATTATTACATGATATTTTAAGAGTAAGAGCTTTGGAATTTTTAAAAAGATTAAAAAATAAAGGAGAATTTAAAAAGAGACTTCGTGCTTTTGGAGATTCACTTGTGAAAACAAAGAATGATTTAGATGAAAAAAATAAAAAAATTTTCTTAAAATCTTTATATAAAGTTTATTATACAAGAGCACTTGAGAAATTAATTAATAATATTAAGGAAAAGCAAAAATTAATAAAGAAAAAATATGGTAAATATTTCTTAAATTTACTTAAAAAAATTAATGCTCAAAAATCAGAAGGAAATTCTCAAGGTAAACATCAAGGTTCAAATGATATTAAATCCACAAGACTCCAATTTAAAGCACATGTCTCTTCTCCTAAAACAAATATAGATGATAAAAAACCTTATTTATATATTATCCCATTATTTATAGAATTTCTCAAAAATAAAATTAAAGATAGAAAAGAATATTCTTTTAAAAAAATAGTTGATAAAGATAAATATAATAAATTCTGTAGATTAGTTAAAAAATATGTTATGAAAAAACAATTACCAAATAAAAGAGAATTTTTAGATAAAATAATGGGAAATTATAAAAATTTAACAACAAAAGGACCATTATTAGAAAAATTATATAAGATGTTAAGATTATATATTATTAAACAATGGATGAAAATATTAAAAGAACCTTCAAAATTATATAGAATATTCTATTTATTCAAAATGACATTTATGCATAGAGGAATTGCAGAAAGAAGATTTATAAGAGAAATAATAAGAAAATGGCGTTTTACAACATTTGTTAAAGTAATAGCAAAAAGAAAATTAGAATTAATGTATAAAAACTTACATGTATCATATCTTCAAATGGCAAATGAAGTTTTTGGTGATGAAGAAACAACAACAAATGCATCAGTAGTAAAAGAATTTGAAAGATTTGGAACTGATGTTGGTATGTGGGGTAATGAAGATCCAAATATTCCAACTGAAACAGGTTATGTTAAATCAATTAATAAAAAATATATTTTTGAAACTTTAGATGGTGAAAATAGTAAATTATTTGATGAATTTAATTCTGATTTTGAAATAAAAAAAAATATTGTTGTAAGTGAAATTGTAAAAGAAGATTCTAAAATTGTAGAAGGTGGTAAAAATGGTTCTTCTTATATGGAAGGTGTTGAGAAGGAAAGTGGAAGTGAAAGAAGAAGAAGAAAGAAAGATGAAAGTAAAGGTGAAAATGCAAGTCAAGATATTAAAGTTGAAAGTGAAGGAAGTGGAAGAAGAACTTATAATAGAATGAAAAAAGAAGAGAAAAAAGATGAAGATGATGAAAAGAAACTTTCACATAGAAATATGAGAAAAAATAATAAATAAATATTATTAAGGTTTATTTAGTTTTTATTAATTATTTAATGCCAATAAAAATTTTAGTGTTGATTTTTTTTAAATTTTTTTTATTAATTTATTGTTATCAGTGAAAAATATAAGTCAAAATTATAAATCCAAAAATTCCTGAAATATATATAATTGTTGTTAAAGTTTTCAACTTATTAGGATATTCCTCATCATTAATATAATAAAAATGAGGTGTTTGTAAACAATTACAAATTATATGTAAAATAGAAGGACAAATGAAATTATTTGAATAAGTATATGCATAACAAGAATAAAAACCAAAAATAGAAGTATATATAATTTGAAATAAAATTTTATTTACATTAACAGTTCTATCAAAAAAATGTCTTAAATGAGCAATACCAAACATAAATGAACTTATTAATGCAGATTTAATTGATGAATGACCATTAATTTTCAATAAATTAAAAACTATAAATCTAAACATAAATTCTTCTATTATTGGAGCATATATAGTTTCCATCCAAAATTTTATTCCAATTTTATTATATAATGGATTTATCTGATAATAATAATGTTCAAATAAATGACCAGCATATAAAACCAGTAAATTAAAAATTAAAATTATTGATTTAATTGTACAGAATAATATACTTTCACTATTTAATTTAACATATTCTATTAAATTATATGAATAATGAGGTGCTATTATAAAAACTGTTATACATAAAACTGTTAAATATATTATTGTTCCTAAAAAAATAATTTTTAATTCTTCCTTTCTATATTTTAAATCTTGTAATTCTTTTATATTATTAACATCTTTTAACATTCTCAAATTTATTTCTAATTTATTTAAACTCTTTTCATCAACTTTAAAAGATTTAGCAAGATATTTTTTAAAAATCTGTTTAATTAAATCAATAAAAACAACATAAAGAAAAACTATTAGAAATGGAAAAATATCATATATAATAATATTTAAATTTCCCATTATTTTCAAAAATAATAATAAAATTAATTAAAATAAATAAATAATAATCCTAACAATAACTATAATTTTTAAATTTATAAAATTTTTCTATTTATTCTCTTTTTTTAATTTATATACAACTAAAAATAAAAATTGATTTTAAATATATTTAAAATTAAATAAAAAAAGTAAAAAAATAATTTAATATTTATCAATAGTTCTAATTTCCCTAATAAAATCTTTTGCTTCAACTTTCCCATTTCTATCTCTATCTAGTCTAATAAACAATAAATCAGAATCTGAAGGTAAAATAATTCTATTTTTAGATGTTAAATAATTACCTAAATCTAAAGGTGTAATATAACCTTTATTATCCTTATCAATTTTTTCAAAAATATTTCTTAAATAAACTTCACTAATAGGTGCATATTTCCTTCTTTCATTTTCAATACAAACTTCACTTGATGCAATTGTTCTAATTAATTTTTGTAAATACAATCTAGTAGTTTCTAAAAATACTTCAGCTTTATTAAATTTTGGAATATAAGTCATTGGATTTCTATTTTGAATCATATTTCTATATTCTTTTCTAAAAGGAACAAACATATCAAAAAATGAATTAAAAGATAAAACACCTTCATTTACTAAATCATATTTTTTAAATATTAAACTTATAACATCTTTTTCAATTGGAATTGATAATGATTTACAACCAAAATCAAAATCAGCTTCTGTTAAATAATCTCTATTTCTTAATTGAAAAATTCTAAAAGCATCTTCAATATTAAAATCTGATCTTAATGCTAATTCATTTTTTTCTTTTTCTAATAAAATTTCTGTATCTAATAATAATTTAAAAAAATCACAATATATTTCTTCTTCATCTCTATTACTATTATAAAAATTATCATATTTTTCTTTATAATTTGATATTTCATCATTAATTAAATATGGTGTTGATGATGAATCATTCATTATTTTTTTTGATAAAGATAAATTTTGAGAAACTGGATAATAATTATTTGAAAATGTTGTATTATCTATATCTAAATATTTATTTGGAGAATTACTTTCATATCCTATTTTTATTCTTCCTCCTGGACATTTTAACATACTTTCATATAAATCTTTTTTTGTTGAATCACAATAACCAATTTCTAATATTCTTTTTAAATCAATTAATGAAATTCTTTCATTTTTTTGTATACTTAATTTATTTATTATTCCTTTTATTTCTTCATCTTTTAAATATAATCCATTTCTTATTAAAAATTTATTTAAATTATCAAATGATATATTATCTGTTTTTGTCATTGATGTAAATAAATCTATAATATTATAATCATATCTTTTTTTAAATTCTTCTACTAATTGTTGTGTATTTCTAATAATTTCAATTTCACTAATTATAACATTTAATAAAAGAATTTCTACATTTTGATTTATTGTTTCATTATTATCTTCTTCTTTATATTCAAAATTGATAGCATTAGTATAATTTTGATAACCTACTATTAAGAAATTAATAAAATTTTGATAAGTCCAATAATTTTTTTCTTCTTTATCATAAAATAATATTATTAA
>JAEEGL014126552.1_pt1 | contig 10873 bp, 7 predicted proteins | sample 9134231 | NCBI WGS metagenome assembly JAEEGL01 (sample SAMN16246548, study PRJNA631951) | gut metagenome | biome: gut microbiome; feature: rumen; material: fiber-attached | host: Bos | place: Iran: Karaj | collected 2018-10
ATTATACCAGTATTCCTGAGTGTTACTCGACCCGTCCACGAATTCGAAGGCGCCGTCATAGACATTAGAGGAACCCATATCGTTAATGGACTTCAGTTTGTTTCCGACATAGGCATATTGGAGAAAGTCCATGTTACCATAGCCTGCCTGGCTATTACCTGTGCGGACGAGGGTGGTGATGGCGCTGTTGCGGTTGTAGGTCATCGTCTCGGAATAAACATAGGGAAGTATGGATAAGTCGCTGTAGTTGCTGTAGGTCGCCTCTGTCAATCTGTTACGCTTGTCATAGGAAAATCGATACCCGTTGCCATAGGGCTGCTGGAGTGTTTTCCATTTCATGGCGCTGATATTCCCGTTGTAGCAGGGAGTGCCGCAGCCTGACTCATAGTATAGGTGTTGTGAGAAGAAATCGCTATAGCCGTTATAAAGTTTAGTGGCCGTGATACCTGTAAGCCAGCCATGAAGATTATAGCTGTATGTCTGACCGATTCTGCTGTCACTCTTGAATTCAGTAGCCAGCCGGCCCAGCTGGTTGTAGGAATAGCTGCCTACCCTCACGGTCGAGTCTTCATATTCGATGTCGTGACTCAGTAATTGATTTGTAAGAACATTATAGGCATAGGATTCGTCAATGACAAATGTACAGCTGTTTGCATCGAGCGTGGTCTGAACCGTCAGTGGCTTTCCGGTAAAGCTGTATGTGGTTGAAGTTCTGATTGTACTTCCGTCCAGGGTGGTTTCACGTTGGTCTATAATATGTGCTTTAGCATCATAATAAAAGGTTCGGGCCAGAAAATGTCCGTCGGAAGTGGCCGTGATATCACCGGTTTTCAGCGACGCGGTAAGCCCCTGGCATGTCCCCTGAAGATTCGTTGACGAGACGGAATCCGTGAAGAAGGAACCTTCAAGGAAGTCATAGTTGTCATAGTAGTTGACGATTTCTATCTGAGGGTTGGAAAGGTTATAATTAGATGCCACATAATAGCCCGTTCCGCAAACTTCGTTGCCTATCACACTTCTTGAGACATAAACAGGGGAAGGGCAATTGCTGTTTATCTGCGTACATGTCCCCTGTATAGCCAGCCGGCCGAGCCGGTCATAAAGGAAAAACCTGTTCTTCGATTTAGACGTGAGGCGGCTATCCCGCTCAAGGATTCGGCGATTGTCTGAATCATACCAATAATATACGTATTGTCCTCCAGGAAGAGTCTTCTTTGTCAGCCGCCCTTTGTCATCATAGTCGTAGCGGTATCTGTAATTGGTAGAGGTACTTTCCTGGTACATGGGTGACAGGATATAACGGAGCAGCCCGTTACTCTTGTAGACATAATAGGTGTCATCGCCGTCTCCGCGGCGTTCGAGAACCACACGTCCCGCAACATCCTTAAAGGTTGTAACCGTTACGCTGTCTTCATCCATAACGACCTCTCCAGTCAAAGCACCGGCAGGATAATAATCCACGAACTTGGGTTGGGAGAAGTTTCCGTGGTACCTTTTGACAGAATTCGCTTCGTTGGTTATATATCGGATGGTTTTTCCGTGGCCTTGCCAGGCGTTGCCTGGCGTGGAGATGAAGGTGGGCCGGTCGAGAGGGTCGTAGGTGGTCTTACTATAAGCACGCGAGTCGTTATTGGACTGTTGAGCCAGCGATTGAACACTTGTGCCATCAAGGTAATCGGGTGTAGCGCCTCCGACTCCTGGGAGATATCTGTCAGACTCACGACCGTGCCAGTCGTATTTCTGTAAGGTGTAAAGGTAATTACCCTGTTGGTTCACTCCACCTGCAGCTAAGATGGAGGGCCGACCCAGACCATCGAAATACTGCACGGATTTTACGATGGTCGATACTGTGCTGTCAAGCATGGTTTCTGTCATGACATAATTCTTCGAAGAAGTCTGTGCGAGAGCAGAGAATCCATGAAGTATTATTACTGCTACAATATAATAACGTTTCATAAGCTTCTGTTATTGTGCTGAGGAACTGGAATAATTATAAGTGAATCTCTGTATGACCTTTTTGTTCTGGTCACGAATCTCAGTAAGGCGGCCCAACTGGTCATAATAATAGTACTGATAGGAACCATTACCTGTTGCCGACATGTAAAGTAATCCATTGTTATAATAGATATTTGCGGTAGCTTTGGTGTCCGGGTAGTCAAAGATGGTGGTACCATTCCTTTTGATGACATTCAGGGGTGAAAGATCAGGCTGTGATGCAGGATTATCATTGTTCTTTATTAACTCTGTACACTGAAGATATCCTATATACGATGATGTTACAGATGCAAGCAGTTTACCCTTAGAATTCCAGAAAAATCTTGTTGATGGCTCTCCTTTTCGTGTAATTTTTGTTGGCAGTCCTGAATCAGAAAAACTGTTATAAGTAACTAGAGTGTCCTTGAAGCTGGAAGAAATCCATGTCGTCTCGTAGTGTGGGACATCATGATTGTTCAGAATACGGAAAATGGTTTTGTCCGTTCGTTGGAGTACACCTCCGTTATATACTGACGTCGTGGTGAGAGGTATATAACACGTATCATGGGACTCTGTCCTGTAAGTGTAATTCTTTTGTACGTTGTCAGACCCTCTGGCAACTCTTTCGGAGACACATTTCCTAAAATATGTAGGAAACTGAACCGTATTTGTAAAGTCTCCCATTTCATAGGAGACTGTATCACTGACAAGAACATTACCCTGTCTTGTGTTTGTTATGATATTTTGTAAGTCATACTTAAAATAATAGATTTTATAGATGTGGCCGACATCATGTGTGTCAAGTAATACTGAAATATTGGATGCGTTTGAGTAAAAATTCTTATAAGCCGTTTCATCCTGTCTGTAGGTATATGCCTTATTCAAGTATATTACTTGATTACGGTCACTGACGCTTTCGTTCAGGAGTTTACCACGCAAGCCTCCCAATTCACTGAATCTGGCATAAGGAGTAGCGATTGTCGATGAAATAGTAAAGGCGGGTAGTTCATCAAACGTATCAGAAAAATTGCTGTAATGATACAAATGTGAATCGCCATCTTTCATCACCTCTTTAACATAAGAATAGCCCACAGTAACTCCGGAAGAGGTGGAAAGGGGAAGGACTGGCGTGGATTTGTATACCATTACAGTATTGCTTTGATTATAGTTTTGCCATACCCATTTATATTTGGGTTTCTGGAACAGTTCTCCACTGGTCTGAGACGTATTTGGATTTAAATAGGAATACGATCTTCGTCTCAAAACTTGCGTAGAGGAAGGGCTGTCGAATTCGGCAATGGACTTAATCCTCAGCCCACCACCAGTTCCACTATCAGAGATTAAAGACTGGCGGTCATAGCTCAAATATCCTCTATATGTATTCATCTCATATTCAAAATCACTTCGTCCTCCCGTAGGGTATATAATTTTTGTTAGCATGCCCTTTTTAGCATATGAGATATCTGGATTTCTTCTTACAGAATCTTCATTATTAGTATTATTTGGATTCCTATAATATCCCCAGTGATCATATGCATCCGTGAGATAATCCTGTGGTACACTTAGGAAATCATTATATAGTAAAGTATATTGTTGTATGGTATCCGGTATGATACTACTTATGTCCGTTATGGTCATAGAAACCTTGCTCAGGTGAATACGAGAAAGAGAATCGTAGTCTAATTCGCAGGTATAGCCGGAAGGACCATTACCTATAGTTATCGACTTCAGCAATTGAAAATCAAGCGCAGAGAGAGGATGTGTATATAATCCGTCGTCATTTACAACTCGATATTTGTCAAGAGAATCGCCACGAACTTGGAGGTAAATATATGGGCGAAACTGGACAGGAACTTCGCCTTCAATGGGTCGCATAACAATTTCTGTACCATTGGGGTTATATAATGAAGGATAAAGATGCCTGTATGCAGTTCCTGCCTCATATGGTGAATATCTCATAAATGAGACGTTGTCTCCTCCATAGGTATGTATCTGGTGAAGGTATACGGGTAGATGTAGCGTTCCAAAATACACATGGTTTTGTTCATGTTCCTCCGCCCAAAAGTTATAATAACCATGTTTCAAAGATGTGGAAATGTCACTTTTAAACAACTGTGCCGTGAATTTACCACGCCAATAGCTAAAGTCATATAGCAGATTTCCAAAATGATCCTCTACTCGTGTTAAATACCAACTCGTTGCAACCCATGGGTGTTGATTGTTCATATTGTTTGCCTGGAAGTAGTCTATGGAATATTCTATTGCATCTTGGTCATAACCGAATGTATATCTGTTTCCATCATCGTCATAAAGCTTAAAGCCTATGATTGCTTTGGGGTATTTATAATAATTATATGGGCTAGGGTATGTAGCTATAGGTGGATTAATATAATTAGTGGAGTCACTCACATTGAACTCTACAGCGAGGTTGCAATCGCTGCTGACTTTCCATTGACCATCATCGCCGAGGAAGAAGAAGCCTGTTTTGCCCAAAAAGTTGAAATAGAAAAGATCGGGTTCATAATCTTTTGTAAGACTCTGATTGATGATGGAACTCGTATTATAATTATGAAGATCCTGATATGCATGGAAATAGTTACTGAAGGGCTGTTGCACTAACGGGTCGAATTCCATCTCATCGCAAAAATCCATCTGGGAGCGAGTGATGCATCCGCCGGCATTCAAGGTCCAGCCCGGTCCCACCCAACCAGGTAGTTGATTCATCTTAAGGCCGGAGGTGTCGTAGCTGAGGTTAATATCTAAGGTCACCCCATTATAAGTATAAGACTTAATGGGAATCGTAACATTAGCTCGTCCTGTATAATACGACATGGGTATATCTCCGAAACGGCCTAGATCAGTCGCGTGGGGAGTCGCAACCTGTCCCAGTTTATCCAGTAATTTAGGGGGCAGGTCTAATACTTGGGCCAGTATGCACTTAGGAAAAGACAGACAAAGCAATAATAATATACAAGCGAAATACTGCTTCACTATTTTGTATGACAGTTTCATATTTGTTTTATATTAGAGTTCTATTTTCTCATTGAAAACTCGACCATTAACATTTATATATAGGACATAGACTCCCGACCTGATTCCATTGCAGTTAATTTGTATTTGTCCACTTTCGCCGGCTAGTCCTGTAGCGCTATTCCGTTTATAGACCAGCCCCATGCGATCACAGACAAGGGACTGAATCGTTGCATCTGTTTCAAGGGTATAAGAGATGGCAACCATTTTACCATTTACTGCCACTTGATAATGAATGGGAACCTGTAAGTTGTTTGCATAAAGAACAGAATCTGTATCCTGGATTTGCGAGTTGATGGAATCTTTCAGATGCATTTGGTCTGAAGGTAATGAGCAATATGATATTTGTTGACATGAAACCGGTGACAAGTCATTGAAGATAGTGGTGGATATGGTTTCAAAGACAGGGTATCTATATCCCCTTGCAAACCATAGATAATGGTCTTCTATGCGTTGCTTTACGTTTAAAGTGTCAACAATACTGTCACCTGGAAGGTATTGCCAGATGCCAGCTGAGCTGATACGATGGACGCGCAAGACATTTCGAAGTGTATCGTTTTCATTGTATAGGATGATTCCTGTGGCATCAGCCTCTGTTTCCGATGTCCCACGGGACTCTATGACATACTTTTTCGAATAGGTTCCAATACTATGAAATGGTTGCTCATTATAACTGCCATAAGATGAGGGGAATGGCAGGATGGTAAATGGGTTTTCGTAATTTATTGTCTGCAATCTGGTCTCGTAGCCAAGCATGAACAATGTATCATCATGTGCTATATATTTTCTAAGGCACTGAGGTTCTTGCCCCAGAATAGTAATAGAATCAGTGTCACACACAAAACGTATGAAATGCGGATTCCCCTGAATCTCCATATTACGGAAATCCCATACTTGTTCTTCCCCAACGCCTCCGGGTTGAAGGTATTCTATTTTATGAAGAGCAATGGAGTCACCACAGCGAAACATATTCGTTTCCGAAGTGATCTGACATTGTGCCTTCACTTGGAATATCTGCAATATTAAGCCTAACATTCCAAGTAGTCGAATAATTGTAGTCTTAGAGGGTAACATATCAAGATTGTTTAGTAAAAATGAAGGGAGGGAAATCGAGCCATTACAGCTCGATTTCTCCAATGAATGTGATGCCTCCGCGCACGACCTTTATTGTATATGTACCAGAGAGGGTGGTGGGGAGTTGGATGTCGCCCTCGATGCTGACATAAGCGGTGAAGACCACGTTGTCATTCGCATCGATGAGTTCCACGGTGCTGCCGAGGGTGTTGTCCGCTGCCGTCAGCGTGTAGCCGTCGAGATAGAAGACGGGCGTGAGGATGGGGGAACGAGCTGGATCTCCATCATCAGGAGTTGTCTTAACAGGTTCTAGAGGAATTGACGTGGGGTTGGCATACAACGAAGTGGTGGCAGTAAGAAATGCCATTAAAAGTGTTAAAAGTTTCTTCTTCATTTTTGTTCTGGTTAATTGAGTTAATAAAACGCCGCAAAGGTACGGCTGATTTACATAACTGCCAAAGATTATCAATGAAACTATTTCACTTTTATTTCACTTTTTGAGTGAGCATTTAGATATTTTGTTGATAGTTAGTTAAATATAAATATCAATTACTACTTCACTTTTATTTCATTTTCCGTAAGAACGTTATTAAATCAAACAGGTTAATGAATAAAATATTGAGTCCGGAAGCTTTAACTCTGCGATGCCGTAGGCATCAGACAATGTTAGCCAGCCACTGGCTGCTAATGTGTTCTTAAGGGTCAGCGTGCCATAGGTACGCGATATGGATTTGTTGTCGCGTACCTAAAGGCACGCATTACATTGTTGCGTATATACCAGCTGTTAAAATGGCTGATAACCTTTGTCAAGCCCCGCTGGGCTCGCTGGGGCTTTGAAATATTGCTAATTAGAATATTTCCGAAAGGTGAATAAAAGATTATATATTAGGAAGTAGATTGTCTAATAAGGTGAGGTCTTTTATGCCAAACAGGTTTATAGCCACCTTTCCTCGAAGGTTGGAAATATTCGAAAATGAAGTACCCATCAGAGTGGCCATTTCTTGATTCCCGAAATGCAGACGGGATAATATACAAACCTTGAATTGTTTCTTTGGGAGTTTGTGTTTTATGGTGATATAGTAGTATAGTCCATAGTGATACTTCTTAATTACAGCAACCAGTTCTTCCCATTCATCTTCTGAGAATGCTCGCGCTGGCATGATCTTTTGACCTCCATTTTCTTTGGTTTTGTATGGCTTGGATATTTGCTTAAATGTTTGAACGATTTCAGAAGTCATCAGACCGGCCTCATCATTTTCATAGTTGAATGAAAGTCCCATTTCTTCCATTGAGTTAGCAATCTGGTTTAATAGCTTTTGGCGAAGGACTTCCTTCTCATTGAGGAGGCTTCCAGTCCTTTCTATTGGTGGAAGGTTTTCTTTTAAGAAAGAGACTTCATCCTGAAGCCTTGCAAGTTCATCTTTGGCTCCTATGTATGATTCTTGAGCTCGGCGAAGGGCCAATAGATCGCGTGCCCTTTTTCTTCTAAAAAACTGAAATCCAGATGTAAATGTGATAATAGCAGCTATTGTGATAATTATTAAGAACACACCTCTTTGATGGGATTCTTTCTTTTGTTCTTGTGCCAACTGTTGTTGTATGCTGTAGTCATACATGCCTTTGCTCTGCACTACAGCTTCTGTTTTAGTTTCACTCAAATAGCCAGATAGAGCAGTCTCATATAAACATGCATATTTGGATATTGAATCTGCAAGCTGTATCTGAGTAAATAGGAGTAATAAGCCACGGTAAGCGTCAAGGATATTCGGCTCAATCGATAGAAGACGGCGAAACCAAAACTCAGCGGAATCCGATCGGTTGATTCCAAGATAGTACAGCCCCTTTCGGTAATAATAAATTTCTCGAGTGGGTGCGATATTCCCCAGGGAGTCGAAGAGCCCGGACTCTCGCTCGTATTTATCCATCATTTCTTTGGCCGATTTGTATTGTTTACTATCTATGGATATCCGTATAGCCACAGGGTATACACGTGCCGCTTCCGCTTTTAAGCCTCTTTCCAAGTAGAGCTGTCGAACGTGTTCTATATTCTGAAGGACGGCGGCAGTATCGCCAAGACTGAGGTACGCATCATTTCTTAAAAGTAAGCCTCTTATATAATTTAAGGTGTCACCAGCCAACAAGGCAAAATCACAATATTTGTTTCGGGCCACCAACTCTTTTTCTGGCAAATATTGCCTAAAATAGATACTTGCCATCTGGCCATAGACGCGGAAGAGGGTGGCGAAGTCGCAGTCGGCGGCGGTGGTGTCGGCGGCAGCGATGGCTTTTTCCCAGGTCAGCAGGGCGATTGGGGCGTCGTGGAGGTCGCGGTAGACGCAGCCGAGGGCATAGTGGGCGCGCAGTCGGTCGTTGGGCGAGCCGTAGCGGTCGTAGTACTCGACCACCTCCAGCAGGGCGGAGTCGGAGGTGAAGGGGATGTAGTTGCGGTTCTGCTCCAAGGCGGAGTCCAGCACCGCCCGCATCCGGTCGGCACGGCACTGACAGCCATGCACGCCGAAGATGACGAGAAGGCTGACAGCCACGAGGGCGAGGATGATGAAAAGTCCCTTTCGAGTCATAATTCCGCTGCAAAGATAAGCAAAATCCGTGACGGGTGCGCTCTTTTTCTGTTAAAATTTGTTTTTTCTTGACCTGCCATTTCCTCATTTGTTAGAATGCATAGCCGAAGCTGACATAGGGAAAGACGGGAATCTTAGAGAGGCCGTGCTTTCCGCCGAAGTCTGTGGCGAAGTTAGCTCCTGCCCGCAACTGAAACCCGCGGCGGGAGATGAAGCGGTAGCCTAGATTGGCATACACATAGTATGCAAACATACTGCGTGGACCATCTTCCAAATGAACACCACGCAGGAAGAAAGAGTCTCCACATGTAGGAACATCGCTGTACTTCAGCCGTAACTTATAATATCCCATATTGCAACCCAGCGCCGCCTCAAACTTGTGGTTGCGGGGGCCCAGGAGATAGTTCACCTCGAAGGGCACAGCCAACTCATAGCCTACGGCCAACGGGTCGAAGAAAGAATATCCTGTATCTGTATAGACCTCACAGTACCAAGCGAATCCAGCACGGAAACCAAGAGGAGAATCCTTGCTGAAGCGGGCATCGTAGTATACACCCGCCCCCGTAGAACCACCCCACAACTCATAATACACACTATTGCGAGGCATCATATAAGACTCCTTCTCAACTCTCACTGCCGCTGAGTCCGACTCTTGAGCAGAGAGGGGGAAGAAACTCATAATCATGATGATTGAAAAGATAATCTTTAAGTTCATAGAGCTAATTCTTATTCTTCTTATGTTCTAAGATATAATCATCCAGCATACGCATTCGCTCTTGGTCGGTCATTTGCGGCCAGGAAGGAAACCATTTAACCAGACGCTCATACAGAGTAGAATCTACCTTATCTTTATATTGTTGAATTACCTCGCTATTTATCCAATGGTATCCAAGATCTTGTGAAGAATAATAATCCCAAAATGGGATTGTCCTGACCACGTCCTTAACTCCTTGACGTTTTTTACCCTTTATCACATAGTCTATTGGGATTATTTTCAGAGAATCAATTGAAACAAGAAATTCTACTATTATGCGGGGGGACCGAATAAAATTATACGGATGAAAAGGATAGGAAACCAAGCGGCATAATATCGGGACTTGATTGAAACAATGGTACGTATGGATTTGGGGGCGCCGTTGTTGATATTTGTTTATAAAAGAATCCACTCGTGTCCTTAATTTAGCAGGGAAATTATTCCCATACCCCACTTGTCCCGCTCCACCTGTGACTTCCCTGTAACCTTTGCGACTTAGGTATATGCCTGAAACTTTACCTACTTCTATGAACAATCCAGACTCTTGAAAAATTGAGTTCTGCGAAAAGCCCCTTGGAGTTTTTGCCAATGAAATAAGTTCGTTAAGTTCCATGATTTCGTCTGCTGACATGATGTAGGATACATTGTCGTCTAAGAGATTGCACCTAAACTCATCATACGAATTCGCGGGGTAGGCTCTTACATTCTTGTATGAATGATGTACAAAAAAATGGTTCTCCTGAGCACCCACGTTTATATTACATAAAAGCCCTATCAAAAGCGCTTTGAAATAAATACGACCCATTATTAGTAATATCCTTGTTTTATTGACTTGTTAATTAGTGTCCGCTGAATTAATACCTAGCCGTGACCAGCGGGTTTCTGATTAGCCCCACCGGAGAGGCGATAAGTTTCAGATAGTGCCAAATTTCAATCAGTGCATGACAAAGCTCCCTGAGGAACCTCATCACGTTTTTGACAAAGTAGCACATTCCCGTCCAGCATCTTGCTGTGTCTGGAAGCTTCGCTCTGATGTTGTTGGCCCGATAGACTCTCTTGCCAGTTCCGAATGAGCATTCGACTTCGTTTCTCTCTCCAACGGCCTTTGCCTGATATTCGGTGTAGAAAGGTCGCTGCTCCACTTTGAATTCTGCTTCATCTGAATTGAAAGAGATAAGGTTCACGTCATATTCGTTTCCCTCAAAACATTTTAATAGTTGACAAATGTAGGTGCCAACACCGTTTTGTTTTGAACTTTGATGCTCATCTACGATATAAATATGTTTCATGATTTTACGACCCCTATCAAAACGTTGTTATATCTTCATATGCCTTTTCAAGTTCGTGATAAATCAGTTCATGCATATCTGGCATGTAGGGAGCTATATGTTTGGCACAATCTTTTTCCCAACTATTACTATATTCAACATCGTGGAGTAGAACTTGTAGAATCATCCTGCAG
>JAEEGL015905440.1_pt1 | contig 10873 bp, 10 predicted proteins | sample 9134231 | NCBI WGS metagenome assembly JAEEGL01 (sample SAMN16246548, study PRJNA631951) | gut metagenome | biome: gut microbiome; feature: rumen; material: fiber-attached | host: Bos | place: Iran: Karaj | collected 2018-10
GACGAGGAAGACGAGTATGAAGAGCCTCCCCGCCAGCGTAAGTCTATGAAGACTGCAACCCTTGAGGATGATTATGACAATAAGTCATTGGGGAGAACATCAGGCAAGGTAACATCCATAGGAGGTCGTTCGTCACAGATGAAGAACGTTAGACCCGGTGGAAATGTAAATGAAGTTTGTGTTATAAAGCCGACAACAGTTGAGGATTCAAGGGAAATAACCGATACACTGTTATCAAACAGGACAGTGGTACTTAATGTTGAAGGTCTTGATATGGATGTGGCTCAGAGGATAATCGATTTTACTTCCGGAGCAACATATGCTGTAGGAGGAAATCTTCAGAAGATCTCGCATTATATTTTCATAATAACACCGAGGAATGTGGATATTTCGGGAGACTTCCAGGAGATCTTATCAGGAGCTTTCGATGTTCCTGCTCTAAACACGAAATATTGATCAGTCAGGGCGGTCAGATGACCGCCTTTTTTTGAGGGAATAAACATGGAAGATATTATAACCGTAAGTGTAAAGAATACAGCTCCTTATGATGTTGTTATAAGAAATGATTTCTCATCACTTTCAGAAAAGATGTCAGCATTATTCGATAGAAAATGCAGGCTCTGCATAATAGCGGACAAAAATGTATCCAAACTGTACGGTGAAGATGTAATATCCGAGCTCAAGAAGATATATGAAAATGTTGACATGATCGAACTTGAGCTGGGTGAAGTGAACAAGTCGCTTGATACGGTTTCAAAATGCTATTCATATATGCTTGATAAGAAATACGGCAGGAGAGATGCGGTATTGGCTCTTGGCGGTGGTATTAGCGGAGATCTTGCGGGTTTTGTCTCGGCAACCTATATGAGAGGTATAGGGTTTGTTCAGATCCCCACGACCCTGCTGTCAATGGTCGATTCGAGCAGCGGCGGTAAAACAGGTGTCAATTTTGATGATTACAAGAACATGATCGGAGCGTTTAAGATGCCCGCGCTCGTATATATAAATACATCCGTATTAAGTTCACTTCCGGACCGTGAATACGCATCCGGAATGGCTGAGGTTTTAAAAGCAGGTCTGATAAAGGATGGGCTTTTCTATGAATGGCTTATAAATAATTTCATACAGATTAATGACCGCGAAACGGAATATGTTAGTGAGATGCTGTATAAGTGCATCAATATAAAACGTCTGTATGTCGAAAAGGATCCTTACGAGAAGAACGAACGGGCCATCCTAAATCTCGGTCATACGATAGGTCATGCTCTTGAAAAATATACTGATTTCCGGTATTCCCACGGCGAGTGTGTCGCCCTCGGCTGTGTGGCCGCTGCATATATCTCCTTTAAGAAGGAATATCTGTCTGCGGAGGAGTATTACGAGATACGTGATATGTTTGTTCCTTTTGATCTTCCGATATCGCTTGAGAATATTGATATCGAAAAAGTAGTGGAATATACAAAGTCAGACAAGAAGAATTCATCCGGGAATATTCGTTTTATCCTGCTTAAGAAAATAGGGAAAGGCATCATATCCGAGGATGTTACAGAAGATGATATCAGGGAGGCTGTCAGACAGATCAATTTTGATCCCAATGATTGATGCAAAATTATTATGAAAAAAAGTGTACGTCTCACAATCGATCTCATTTTGGCTGTCCTTCTTGTATTTCTTGATCAGATCACAAAGATATGGGCAGTAAACCGGCTGAAAGACGGTGACCCCATCATTCTCATAAACGGAGTCTTAAAGCTTTATTATCTTCCAAACGGAAATACCGGCGCAGCTTTCGGTATCCTGTCGGGCCACAGGATGTTTTTCCTGATCATAGCCATAGTTGTTGTTTCGGTCATAGCTTTTGCGCTCACACGCATACCGTCTACAGGGAAATTTAAGCTTCTGCGGATCCTTCTTGTCTTTGTGGCCGCGGGAGGGGCGGGGAATATGATAGACCGCTTCCGTTTAAGTTATGTGATAGATTTTATCTATTTTTACCTTATAAATTTCCCGATATTCAATGTTGCGGACTGCTATGTCACTGTCGCTACGATAAGCATAGCCTTGCTTGTTATTTTCAGATACAACGATGACGATCTGAAGGTGCTTGAGCAGTCATTCAGGGGCAGACATGAATGAATACAGTTTCATATGCGCGGAAGATATATCTGAAATGCGCATTGACAGATGCATAGCAGATGAATATGAAGAACTGTCGCGTTCTTATATCCAGAAGCTCATTAAGGAGGGCCGTGTATTTGTAAACGGCAGCGCCTGTAAGGCAAGTCTTAAAGTCTCATCGGGTGACGTTATTTGCTTCAGTGCTCCCGAAGCTGTCATACCCGATATAATCCCTCAGAATATCCCTCTTGATATCCTTTATGAAGACAGTGATGTTATTGTTATAAACAAACCCAAGGGAATGGTAGTCCATCCTGCGCCCGGGCATTATACCGATACGCTCGTAAATGCCATTCTATATCACTGCGGAAATGAACTCTCGGGAATAAACGGAGTGATGCGTCCCGGGATAGTACACAGGATAGACATGGACACCACAGGCTCGCTTCTTGTCTGCAAGAATGATAAGGCTCATCTGTCAATAGCCGGACAATTAAAGGATCATTCCATAAAAAGGATATACACGGCGCTTGTACACGGATGTCTTAAGGATGATGAAGGGCGTATCGATGCTCCTATCGGCAGGCATAAAACAGACCGTAAAAGAATGGCCATAGATCAAAACGGTAGAAGAGCGGTAACAAATTACAGGGTAGTGGAAAGATTCGAGAAATATACTCTGATCGAATGCAGGCTTGAAACAGGACGCACGCATCAGATAAGAGTACATTTAAGTTCGATAGGTCATCCTATAGTAGGAGATGAAGTGTATTGCAGCATAAAATGTCCGTTCAGGCTGAAAGGACAGACATTACATGCCGGTATCATAGGATTCATACATCCCACATCCGGTGAATACATAGAAATAGAAGCGCCTTTGCCGGAATACTTTACCGCACTTCTTAATAAACTGAGACACTGACAGTTATTTTCAGCAAATCATATATTAAAACACGATGATTTAGTGTATAATAGTATAAAATCAATCCCGGAGGATAGCGCATGAATACCGTTATTACAATTGGTCGTCAGTTTGGAAGCGGAGGAAGAGATATAGGCGAAAAGCTCGCCTCTCATTACGGAATTGCTTTCTATGACAAGGATCTCTTGAAGCGTGCTGCCAAGGAAAGCGGTATATGTCCCGAACTCTTTGAGAACAACGATGAAAAGCCGACCAGCAGTTTCCTGTACAATCTTGTAACTGACACTTATTCGTTCGGTTATTCTTCCCCATATATCGAAATGCCTTTAAGCCATAAGGTCTTCCTTGCTCAGTTTGATACGATCAAGAAAATAGCACAGGAGGGACCTTGCGTAATAGTAGGAAGATGCGCGGATTATGCACTTTCAGACTTTGGCAACCGCATAAGCGTCTTCATATATGCTCCGCTTGAAGACAGGATAAAGCGGATAACCGATAAATATCCGGATGTCAACGATCCTTCCAAAATAAAGGACATGATCATCAAGACCGATAAATCACGGGCAAATTATTATAATTATTATTCATCCAAGAAATGGGGCAGAGCAGATTCATATGATCTGTGTGTGAACAGCTCCATACTCGGTATAGACGGAACAGTTGATCTTATTTCAGATTTTTTAGACAAGATTTCATAATATGCGAAAGATAAACAAGAAATATATCCATATCGGTATGATCGCGACAGTGGTTGTTTGTATCTGCATCGCATTTGACCACCTTTTGTCAAACGGCAGCAATTTCGAATCTGCCAGATCAAATTTCAGAAGTATCATGCTGCCTATTTTTGACGGCATAGCACTCGCATATCTTCTTAATCCGCTCATGAAGTATAATGAACGCAAGTGGATAGAACCGATGTTTAAAAAACTGAAGGTTAAGGACAATCCCAAAAATCCGAAACGTATCCGGGCGATAGGTGTAACGGTTACATTGATCATATTCCTGCTTATAGTCGCGGGATTGATCCTTCTTATAGTGCCTCAGCTGCTTGACAGTATCCAGAGTATCATCACAAGGTTTCCTTCCTATGTTAATTCGTTCAATAAATGGGCAGACCGCTTTCTGGTGAGTTATCCGCAGTTTAAGCAGCTTATAGACACATATTGGGAGAATATAACTGATTATTCGACAAAAGAGATCCTCCCCAAGATACAGGCTCTACTCTCAACGGTTTCATCAACCGTACTCGGCAGTGTATGGAGTGTACTTGTCTTCATATTCAAGCTTATAATCGGAATAATCCTGTCCGTATATCTTCTTTTTAACAAAGAAGTATATGTTGCTCAGGCCAAAAAGATCGCATATTCCCTTTTGGACGAAGAAAAGGCCAATAACCTTATTAACAATACCAGATTTGCCAACAAGACTTTCGGTGGTTTCATTTCAGGCAAGATCGTGGATTCACTGATAATCGGAATACTGTGCTTTATAGGTACGACGATACTCGGGATCCCGTATGCATTGCTTGTGAGTGTAGTAGTGGGAGTGACTAATGTGATCCCGTTCTTCGGTCCTTATCTTGGTGCCATACCGACAGCATTCATCATACTCATGATCAATCCCGTGAAATGCCTTTGGTTCCTTATTTTTATCCTTATACTGCAGCAGATCGACGGTAATATCATAGGACCCAAGATATTGGGTGATTCCACCGGATTATCAAGTTTCTGGGTAATATTTGCGATCACGGTATTTGGCGGATTCTTCGGAGTCGGCGGTATGTTCCTGGCTGTACCGATCTTTGCGATCATTTATGCCGCGATAAGAACGTTCATAAATACCCGTCTTGAGAAAAAACACATGCCAAGTAATACTGATTTTTATATTCATTCGGATTTTCATTCCGATGAAAAAATGAGGGATACAAATACAGGCGACCGGATCATGTTTGCGCGTAAGACATTTTCAAATGTAAATTATGATGATAATAACCTTACAAACGCAACTATGGAACTTGAATTTGATGATGATTACGATCAGGAGGCTTCTGATTATAACGGGGAAGAGTGATCTGAAGCGATATGCAACTATGCGCGAAAGACAACTTTAACGAAATGATGCTCGCGTTTTTTATGGTTTACAGGCTTTTTTGTTTATTGCTCGCATCCTTTCGTTAAAGTTGAGGATTTATTTTACGGTCCATCTGATTCGTTAAAGTTGAGGGTTTATTTTATGCATCCTTTCATTAAAGTTGGGGATTATTTTTACGCCCCATCTGATTCGTTAAAGTTGGGGATCTGTTTTATGCATCCTTTCGTTAAAGTTTGGGATATATTATAAAGGACTTACTTATATGGAATTACAACGACTGCTCAGTTACGTGCGCAAGGCTGTGGATGATTATTCTCTTATAGATGAAGGCGATAAAATTGCTGTCGGGATTTCGGGCGGCAAGGATTCGCTTACTCTGTTATATGCTCTTAATGCTCTTAAGAGGTTCTATCCGAATCATTTTGAGATCTGTGCTGTGACTGTCGATCTGGGATTTAAAAATCTCGATCTTGAACCGATTCGCTCTCTATGCGATTTTCTGGATGTTAAATATACAATTATAGGTACTGACATCGCTAAAATCGTTTTTGAGGACCGGAAAGAGACAAATCCCTGTTCATTATGTGCGAAAATGCGAAAGGGAGCTCTTAATCAGAAAATAAAGGAAATGGGTTTTAATAAGGTGGCTTATGCACATCATAAGGATGATGTGGTTGAAACGATGCTTTTATCGCTTATATATGAAGGCAGATTTCATACTTTTTCGCCTAAAACTTATTTAGACCGTATGGATGTCACTGTGATAAGGCCTTTATTGTATGTTAAGGAAGCCGATGTTGTGGGTTTCTGTAACAAAATGAAGCTTCCGGTCTGTAAAAGTCCTTGTCCGGCAGACGGAAATACGAAACGTGAATATGCAAAGGAACTGTTAAGATCACTCGAACATGAAAATCCCGGAACCAGGGAACGAATGTTTACGGCGATCGTAAATTCTGGGATATAAGGGTGGCCGCCTGTTTAAATATATATTTATGATCGTTAATTATTTAACAATCGAATTTTTGGATCTGTAAAATCATACGAATGATTTTACGTATTTTTCTTCCGATAATGCAAAAAGTTAAATTTTTCTCTATATTTGATATATCAGTCGGAAAGACGGTAGGTTTATGGCAGTTTCAAAAAAATATCGTGATTATCACGAACAGAACGACATCAACAATATGACAAGGTTAAGAGAGGTCATCACTACTCTCCCATCCTTCTGCAGGGACTTCTTTTTAGGAATCAAGGATACGACCGCCACGAGGACCAGGCTCGCATATGCATATGATCTTAGGCTGTTTTTTGAATTCCTGCATGAGAATAACCCATATTGCAGCAAAAAACAGATAACGGATCTTGATATAGAGATTCTGGATATGATAAAGCCGATAGATATCACGGAATACATGGATTATCTGTCCTATTATGTCAAAGACGGCGAAGAATTCACAAATGACGAGCGAGGCAAGCAGCGAAAACTCGCTTCACTACGGAGCATGTACAACTACTTCTATCGTTCCGAGATGATAGAAAAAAATCCGGCATCACTTGTGGCAATGCCTAAGCTCCATGAAAAAGAGATAATACGTCTTGACATAGATGAGGTCGCCAAACTCCTTGATAATGTCGAAAGCGGAGAGAATCTGACCAAAAAGCAGCTGTCATACCACGAAAAAACAAGGGTTCGCGATCTAGCTCTCATGACTCTGCTGCTTGGTACAGGCATACGTGTCTCGGAATGTGTAGGCCTTGATATACAGGATGTGGATTTTAATAACAACGGGCTGCTGATCAAGCGTAAGGGCGGATATGAACAGATAGTTTACTTCGGTGAAGAAGTCGAAACCGTTCTTCATGAATACATAGATGAAAGGTCTCATATGATACCATCTCCCGGACATGAGAATGCCCTGTTCCTGTCAATGCAGAACAGACGAATTTCGGTCCGTTCGGTAGAGATACTCGTCAAAAAATATGCCAGGACTGTGACAACACTTAAGAAGATAACCCCTCATAAGTTAAGGAGTACCTACGGTACCAATCTGTATAATGAAACCGGTGATATCTATCTTGTTGCGGATGTGCTGGGACATAAAGATGTAAATACAACTAAAAAACACTACGCTGCACAGGACCAGAACCGCTTAAGGCTTGCGGCAAATGCTGTCAGGCTGCGTGAAAACAAATAACCGGTAAACATCCGGTTTATATAGAAAATTTAAACTAATCATATGTTACTTGCATATGAAATAACTCAAGAAAGGAAAAATTAAATGGAAAAAACGATCATCGAAAAAGGACCAATAACCGACGAATTACTTGAAAACATGGACCGCTTCTGGCGTGCGGCCAACTATCTCTCGGCAGGACAGCTCTATCTTTTGGAGAATCCACTTCTCAAAAAACCTCTGACCGCCGATATGGTCAAGAAAAAGATAGTCGGACACTGGGGCACGGTTCCCGGACAGAACTTCATATTTGTACACTGCAACCGCGAAATAAAACGTTACGATCTCAATATGATACTTCTCTCAGGTCCTGGACACGGCGGAAACTTCTTTATAGCCAATGATTATCTTGACGGATCCTACAGTGAGATATATCCAAATATATCACGTGATGTTGAAGGAATGCAGAAACTGTTCAAGCAGTTCTCATTTCCGGGCGGTGTTCCCAGTCATTGCGCACCTGAAACTCCGGGATCGATACATGAAGGAGGAGAACTGGGATATTCAATAGCTCACGGATGCGGTGCCATCTTCGATAATCCCGATCTTATCGCCACAGTCGTAGTGGGTGACGGCGAAGCAGAGACGGGTCCTCTTGCTACTTCATGGCAGTGTAATAAGTTTATCAATCCTGTCGGAGACGGTGCTGTTCTTCCTATCCTGCATCTGAACGGATACAAGATAGCCAATCCCACAATATTCGGCCGCTTATCAAAGCAGGAACTTATCGATTTCTTCCATGGTAACGGCTGGGAGCCTTATTTTGTTGAAGGTGAAGAGCCCATGGATATGCATCGAAAGATGGCTGAAGCCATGGATACCGTCATTGAGAAAATAAAGGAGATACAAAAACATGCCCGTTCGGCAAATGATGCTACCCGTCCCGTATGGCCTATGATCGTACTGCGCACACCCAAGGGCTGGACAGGTCCGAAGGTTGTTGACGGAAATCGCATAGAAGGTAATTTCCTGGCTCATCAGGTACCTGTAATGATGGATAAGCCTGAACATCTTCAGATCCTCTCGGATTGGCTTCACAGTTATAAGCCCGAAGAACTCTTTGATGATAACGGCCGTCTTCTTCCCGAGATCGAAGCCCTGGCTCCCGAAGGTGATGCAAGGCTTGGCATGAACCCTCATGCAAACGGCGGTAAGCTTCTTCGTGACCTGCGTCTGCCTGACTTCAGGGATTATGCTTTTGAAACCGGCGATCACGGTTCAAAGGAAAGCCAGGATACCGCAAACCTTTCAAATTATATCAGGGATATATTTAAACTCAATGCAGATGCAAAGAACTTCCGTATATTCTCACCGGATGAAAATAATTCCAATCGTTTCTCATCCGTATTTGAGGTGGAAAACCGTGACTGGAATGCCGATCAGAGTGAGATGGATGATCATCTCTCACGTTTCGGACGTGTCATGGATTCCATGCTTTCAGAGCATATGTGCGAAGGCTGGCTTGAAGGTTATCTGCTGACAGGCCGTCATGGTTTCTTCCATACTTATGAAGCATTCTCAAGGATCATAGATTCAATGGGTGCACAGCATGCAAAGTGGCTGAAGGTATGTAATCAGCTGCCCTGGAGGGAAGAGATCGCATCCCTTAATCTCCTTATGTGCTCCACCGTATGGCAGCAGGATCATAACGGGTTTACACATCAGGATCCTGGATTCATGGATCATATAGCAAATAAGAAGGCTGATGTAGTCCGTATATATCTTCCCGCTGATACAAACTGTCTGCTTTCAACAATGGATCATTGCCTTAAAAGCCGGAATTATGTGAATGTTATCATAGCATCGAAGCATCCGCGCCCGCAGTGGCTGTCAATGCCCGAGGCAGTAAAACATTGTACACAGGGTATCAGCATCTGGGATTGGGCTTCAAACGATCAGGGACAGGAGCCTGATATTGTATTTGCAAGCGCAGGTGAAACTCCGACTCTGGAAGCATTGGCAGCAGTTTCAATACTCAGGAAAGAAATACCGGATATTAAGATCCGTTTCATTAATGTCATAGATCTGTTTAAGCTCGTTCCCCAGAACGAACATCCTCACGGCTTATCAGACGCCGAATATGACATGCTCTTTACTGTGAACAAGCCTGTTATCTTCAACTTCCACGGTTATGCAACACTTGTACATGAACTTACATACCGCCGTCATAATAACCGTCTCATGCATGTACGCGGTTATAAGGAAGAAGGCACTATAACAACTGCCTTCGATGTACGCGTGCAGAACGACATAGACCGTTTCCACCTTGTACAGGATGCTCTTAAGTTCCTTCCTCAGCTTGGCAACAGAGGTGCCTACCTCTATCAGAAGATGAGCGATAAGCTGGTTGAGCATAAACAGTATATAAGTGATTACGGCGTTGACCTTCCTGAGATAGTTGAATGGAAGTGGGAGGACCTTCACTGAACAATATGAAATGATCATAGATATTTCTACACAAAGGGCGCATCTTCGAGGGGATCGGATGCGCCCCGAGTGTAGAACAATATATAGGAACTGCCGATATAAAGGGGATCAAAAACTAATCGGCCGGATCCTCAATATAATATGGAACTATCAGATAATTCCCCGCTATAAGCTTCTCTTCATCATCCAAATGGTTTATCATTGACACCTCATGCATATATGAAAACCTGTCCTTCCATTCCGGAGAATAATACTTATCAGTTATAGAGGTTAATGTGTCACCCCCGTATATTACTATGCTTTTAAATACTTTTATCCTGGCACTTCCTTCATCTGTCTGCTTGGCAAACGTAAATCTGGCGCTTATCAACGTAATTAGTACAAACGTTACCGCAACAAGGACTATGAAGAGGGAAGCTTTCTGTTTCCTTACTTCTATTCTTCTGTTTTTTAAAATGTATTCATTGTATTCTCTTCGTTCGATATATTGATAATTCATGCCCTTACCTCCCCATCGAACATTCGTTGCGAACATTCGTTCTGAATGTATTATACGAACATTTTTTCGATATGTCAATAACAAAAGCATAATAAATCGAACAAATTTTCATTCGAGCCTGATACAACTTTATCAAACCGGAATCCGGGTGACAAAAAGGACAACCCGTGTAATAAGCGGGTTGTCCAAATATTCCGGCATATGGATGGTTACCGTCAGTCCCAGAGATCCTTATCGTACTTTAATATCCTGCCAGACTCGGCATCGATGTCAAATTCGTATTCAACACCGTTTTCCACGAATTCGATCTCATACTTGTATATACCGTCATCAAAATCCAGCTCATTCTTTTTTAACCTTACGCTGCCCTTTTTCTTGTTGGCATGCTTTAAAGCTCTTTCGAAAGCTTCCTCCGGTGTTATCTGACCGCCTGCTACCTTATCAAGTTCTTCAATGTTAAGATTCCTTTTGTTCTCGTTCATATTATCATCCTCCATATGTATAGTTTTTAACCGCTTCTCTAAACAGCTTCTATCTCTTTCTGTTTATATACAGATCATATACTATGAACCGTCATAA
>JAEEGL016013659.1_pt1 | contig 10873 bp, 7 predicted proteins | sample 9134231 | NCBI WGS metagenome assembly JAEEGL01 (sample SAMN16246548, study PRJNA631951) | gut metagenome | biome: gut microbiome; feature: rumen; material: fiber-attached | host: Bos | place: Iran: Karaj | collected 2018-10
ATCCAGGCATACTTGACAAAGGGCTTCAAATCACTCCGTCGCCAATGGCAGCGCAAATATAAAATCCGTTTGACGGTAAAACCTATGGAAAGCTATAATCTGTTGGAATATAAGTTTTTCAATGCTTCTGGAGAAGAGATCGAAATGTGATAAATCTTTTATAATGATAAAAAAAAGGCCTCTTGTACAATTTAAGGGGCCTTTTTTCGTATATATAGCAAGTTATGAGAAAGTTTACAGCAATTATAGCCCTCTTGTTGACTGTGCTTCCTTTCGTGCTCAATGCGCAGAAAGGTATTGATGTATCGCGCTTTCAGGACAGTATCAATTGGAAGCGTGTGGTGAAAAATTCAAAAATAGAATTTGTCTATGTCAAAGCCACTGAAGGTGCAAGCATTTCGGACCCGATGTACAAGTATAATGTCAAAAAGGCCCGTGAGGAGAAGCTCCTTGTGGGCAGCTATCACGTATACAGTGGCCGAACCACTGCATACCAGCAATTTGCAAACTTCAAAAAAACTGTTGGCAAAACCACTCAGGACATCGTTCCAGTGCTTGACATCGAAGCACTTCACTGCCACAAACTCTATATGGCCCGTGTCGACAAGTTGTTGGAACTGATGGAGAAAGAGTATGGTGCAAAGCCGATGATATATACGAGCGAAAAGCTCTATATGACCCATTTCAACAACAAAAAATACAAGAAATACCATTTTTTCATAGCCAATTACAAACGAGAGCCGAAGATGGCCTACACGCTGTGGCAATACACGCAGCACGGCAGGCTAAAGGGCATAGCGGGCTTTGTCGATTTCTCGAAGTTCAACAAGAAATACACCGTTGAGAACATCAAAATCAAGAAGAAACAGCAGGACACAACCACAAAAACGGCTGACAAAACCGCTGAAAAACAGGATGCCAAGTCTGGTGGAACTGCTGTGAGAAAGCCGGGCGAGAAACCTGCCGGTGTATCCACATCTGCCGCCAAGTCCGAACCTCAAAAAAAGTGACTGTAAACGGTTCATTTTTTCTTTTTATTCATTAACATTTCTTAACAAATGCAAAAATTGAGCCGTTTTTGCATAACTAACGTATTTATAGTGAATTATTGTTGAAAATCTCAAAAAAAAGGCCTGGATTTTCCCTGAATCTTCATAGTACCAGCACTGGTCGTTGTACAGTATATGTACAGTATTTGTACAGTATATGTACGCTTTTAAAGCGTCCATATACTGTACAAATACCGAACAAATACCGTGCAACGTTCGGAGTTTTTTTTGGTCGAAAACAGCCGAAAAAGATGAAGGACGTGTGGTGGATTGAATGCGTGGGTTGTATGGTCTGACAATCAGAGTGTTGTCGACGTGTGAAAATATTATTATAGAATTTTGTCTAAAAAGCACTGATATTTCGCAAAAAATCATTAACTTTGCAAGTTGTTTCGTATGACGGTGCCGATAGTTGAAATTGTCGGTATTGTGTATGCAGCATACTGATAATGAAAGTAATAATGATATAAACGTGTTTTATGCAAAAGAGTAAAATTGGTCTCGATTTTGAGAAAGTGGAGCACGCAAGGAGTGTGGCCCGCAGGATTGCCGATCAGGTTCAGGATTTTGTCGGCAACTATACCACTGTGGCGGTGGAGCGTACCATCTGCCGTTTGCTGGGTATCGACGGCATCGACGAAAACGAGGTGCCGCTGCCCAATGTCGTTGTCGATGAACTGAAGTCGAAAGGCCTTCTTGGCCAGGGTGTTGCTTATTTTCTTGGCAACGCCATTATTGAAACTGGCAAGACACCGCAGGAGATTGCCGATGCCATCGTTGCCGGCAAACTTGACATCACTCAGTTGCCGATGCATCCCGTTGCCGAGACAGCCAAGGCCATACAACCCTATGTAGACGAAAATGTGACGCGTGTCCGTAACAACCGTCTGCGCCGCGAGAACTACATAGCCACCATCGGCGAGGGCTCAAAACCGTATCTTTACATCATTGTTGCCACTGGTAACATATATGAGGATGTTGTCCAGGCTCAGGCCGGTGCACGCCAGGGTGCCGATATCATCGCTGTTATCCGTACCACGGGTCAGAGCTTGCTGGACTATGTGCCTTACGGTGCCACTACCGAGGGTTTCGGCGGCACTTTCGCCACCCAGGAGAACTTCCGCATAATGCGCAAGGCCTTGGACGAAGTGGGCGAGGAGGTAGGCCGATACATACGCCTGTGCAACTATTGCTCGGGTCTGTGTATGCCTGAAATCGCCGCTATGGGTGCCTTGGAAGGTCTCGATGTGATGCTCAACGATGCTTTGTACGGTATCTTGTTCCGTGACATCAATATGCAGCGTACGCTGATTGACCAGTATTTTTCGCGTATCATCAACGGTTTTGCCGGTGTCATTATCAATACTGGTGAGGATAACTATCTGACAACTGCCGATGCTTATGAGGAGGCTCACACTGTGCTGGCTTCGGACTTCATTAACGAGCAGCTGGCCCTGTTGGCAGGTCTGCCCGAGGAGCAGCAAGGCCTTGGTCACGCCTTTGAGATGGATCCAACTCTCGAAAACGGATTCCTTTACGAACTGGCACAGGCCCAGATGATTCGTGAAATTTTCCCGAAGGCTCCGTTGAAATATATGCCTCCTACGAAGTTTATGACCGGCAATATTTTCCGTGGTCATATACAGGATGCGCTGTTCAACATCATTGGTCAGTGGACGCACCAGGGTCTGCAGCTGCTAGGTATGCCTACCGAGGCTATCCACACGCCGTTTATGAGCGACCGCTACCTGAGCATCGAGAATGCCAAGTACATTTTCGGAAATATGAAGGACATCGGTGAGGAGGTTGAGTTCAAGGAAGGTGGTATTATCCGTACCCGTGCCAAGGAAGTTCTCGACAAAGCCACCGAGCTGCTCGAGAATATGGAGCGCGAAGGCTTGTTCACAGCTTTGGAGAAAGGTATTTTCGCCAATGTGAAGCGTCCGAAGAACGGCGGCAAGGGTCTCGACGGTGTCACGCTGAAGGCAGAGAACTACTACAACCCCTTTGTCGAAATAATGAAAGGCAAGAAATAAAATCCCTTTATAACCCTTTAAAACATACTAGAAATGAGTGAAGGTCTGTATTCAATGGAGGCTAAGGATTACGACAAAACCTTAGACTTGACGAAGATAAAACCGTATGGTGATACAATGAACGACGGTAAAACCCAGCTTAGTTTCACGCTGCCGGTGCCGGCAGGTGCCGAAGCCGAAGAGGCTGCCAAACAGCTGATGAAAAAGATGGGTTTTGAGAATCCGCTGGTGGTTTACAGCAAGGAACTTACAAAGGGATTCACATTTTTCAACTGCTATGGCAGCTGCACGCACACTGTGGACTATTCCACCATCCACGTTCCCAAAGTGGAGTCGACGACGATGGATATGCACGAGTGCGACGACTATATCCGCGAACATATAGGTCGCAAGATTGTTATTGTCGGCGCTTCGACAGGTACTGACGCACACACTGTTGGTATCGATGCCATTATGAATATGAAAGGCTATGCCGGCCACTACGGTTTGGAACGCTACGATATGATTGATGCCTACAACCTCGGCAGCCAGGTTCCCAACGAGGAATTCATTGCCAAGGGCATCGAGCTGCACGCCGACGCTCTCATTGTCAGCCAGACAGTTACGCAGAAAGATATCCATATCAAGAATCTAACTGAGCTGGTCGAGATGCTTGAAGCCGAAGGCTTGCGCGACAAGATAATTCTTATCTGTGGCGGTCCCCGCATCAGCCACGAACTGGCAAAAGAACTTGGCTACGACGCTGGTTTCGGTCCCAATACCTATGCCGACGACGAAGCTTCGTTTATAGCTCAGGAAATGGTGAAACGTGGTATGAAATAAACTGAAAATCAACATTTAAATTTTATTAATATGGACAAGAACGAAATTAGAAACTTTATTGCCCGCCGTGCTGCTCAGGAACTCCACGACGGCGACGTTGTCAATCTTGGCATTGGTTTGCCGACCTTGATTCCGAACTTTCTGCCTGAAGGCGTGAACGTTATCCTTCAGTCCGAGAATGGTATGATTGGTATGGGCCCCACTCCTGAAGAGGGCAAAGAGGATCCTTGGTTCATCAATGCCGGTGGTGGATTCACTTCGGCAATTGAGGGTGCCAGCACTTTTGACAGTGCCACTTCGTTCGGCATCATTCGTGGCGGTCACGTTGACGTTTCGGTCCTCGGTGCAATGCAGGTGGACGAGAACGGTGACCTTGCCAACTGGATGATTCCTGGCAAAAAGACCCCAGGTATGGGTGGTGCTATGGATCTGCTGGTCGGTGCCAAGAAGGTTATCCTTGCTATGGAGCACACCGCAAAAGGCAATCCAAAGATTTTGAAAAAGTGCACCCTTCCTCTGACTGCAAAAGGTCAGGTGAATATGATAATCACTGAGATGGGTGTTATGGAAATCACTCCCAAGGGCATAGTGCTGACTGAAATCAACCCTGAATTCAGTGTTGCTGATGTCCAGGCCGCTACCGAGGCTACATTGATTGTCTCTCCCAATCTGAAGGAGATCAAGTAAATGCATATAACAAAGGGGTGAAGAAGGCATCTTCTTCATCCCTTTAAAATACAAATTTTAATATGAAGAAAACAATCCTTCTTCTTTCATTGTTGACGTTGGTCGCTGTTGCACAGGCAGAACGGCTTTCATCGAACGCACTGCAGGGCAATCCACCGCACGTAGAGTTTAAGTACTATGGTTTTTATTGTGTTGTGGACTATACGTTTATGGGTGCTCTTACCAACGAATCGATGCAGTATTTAAATCCGACAACAGGTGCTGTCGAAGGTTTTGTTGACAACTACGTGCTCAACGGAATTACGGCGGTGGCTGGCTGGCAGTGGCGCAAAGAGTCGGCATTGGGCATTGGCTTTTCGTATCTTAACGATGCTTCAGGCTCCTTTTCTCAAATACCGGTATTTGTCGAATTCCGCAGCCATTTCCTTCGCAACCGCATTACACCGTTTACCGCTGTCCAGATGGGCTACAGCATACCCTTCGGGTCAAAGAATGCAGAAGCCAATTATACTCGAATTGAAGAGGGTGGTGTGACATTCGGCCTGTCTGTAGGTGCGCGTTTCGCCATCAGCCCCAAGTTCGCAATCAATCTTTATGGCGGCTATCAACTTATTCAGTGCAACAGTGTTGAACGTGGTTTTAACAGTGTTGCCGCAACGCGTCTGCCCGAACTATACCATCATTACAAATTCGGATTGGGTGTCAATTTTTAAACTTTGACACTTGATTATATAGATCCTTCAAGAATGAAAAAGATAATCCTCGCAACTGCATTGGCGTTTTTTGTTATTGGATCGGCCAATGCACAGTTTAAAAAAAGCAAAGCGGCTGAACCCGCAAATGTTCCCGATGAATGGAACGATATTGAAGTCTTCGAGCAGCACAAGCTTTATCCGCGTGCCAACGTCATTCCCTATGGCAACGAGAATGCAATAGAGAAAAATGCATATGTGGAGTCTCCTTATTACGTAAGCCTCAATGGTGAATGGCGTATGATGTTGAAACCCAGTTTTGACAGCCGTCCTGATAATATCGAAGGCAAAGATTTTTCAACTGAAGGATGGTCAACGGTGTCGGTTCCGTCGGCGAGACTGTATGAAAGGAACAAACCTGTTGAATCAAAGAAGATCAGCAGCCCGTCAGACATTTCAAGCAGTAAGAACTGGGTAGCGACTTATTATAGGGAATTTGAAGTACCGAAATCTTGGAAGGAGTATAAGGCCTATCTCAACATTCAGGCCAAGTCGGCCTTTTATGTTTGGGTTAATCAGGAATACGTGGGATATAGCGAGGATTCCCGCGACTTGAGTGAATTCGAACTGACCAAACATCTTAAAATAGGCAAAACCAACAACGTAGTTGTTCAGGTTGTCAGCACTTCCGATGGCTCTATGCTTGAGTCGCAATATGCACGCAGTATCAACGGTATAACGTCCGATGTGTTCATAGTGTTGAAACCTATTGCCAATATTATGGACTACAAACTTGTTGCCGACTACAACCCATCGAACAAGATGGGCAACCTTTCGTTGAATCTTGACATATTCAACGAGACCCAAAAAGGACAGTATTATGTAGAGTTTGAAATATGGGACCCCAAAGGTCATCAAGTTGAGAAAATGGGCCGTTGGACTGTCTTTGACAAGAAAAACGAGTTGACAATGAATATGGAACGTGAAATTGCCAACATCTTGCCGTGGTCGTCGGAAACGCCTAATATTTATACTCTTGTGATTCGTTTACGCGACCAGAAAATGAACCTTGTTGAAACTGTTGGCTGTCGTTTTGGTTTCCGAACTGTAGAGATGAAAAACGGTATCTTGACCGTAAACGGAGCACCTGTCACGTTGAGAGGAACTATATACTCTTATTTTGATTATAGTCAGACTGGTATACCGACAAAAGAACAGATTAGCCGCGATCTTCAGCTGATGAAACAGCACAACATCAATGCTGTGCGTACAACTATGTATTCTCCTGCTCCGGACTATTTCTACGAAATGTGTGACGAATATGGTCTTTATGTGCTTTGCGATGCTAATTTGCAGCCTTTTTCAACGCAGACAAAGGCTGTGGCAACAGACAAGGCTTATATCAATCTCTTTATAACGCGAATGCAGAATATGTACGAGAGATTGAAGAACCATCCCTCAATTATCGCTTGGTCGTTAGGCAGCGGAATCGACAACGGAGTATGTATGGAAAATGCATATCGCACAATCAAGCAGAAAGACAAGACGCGTCCTGTTGTTTTCCCAGGTGCTGGCTACTCGGATAATACTGACATTATTGCACCGGTGAATATTGAGTATGGCGACTTGAAGCTTTTCGCTGCTAAACAGAATCAGACGCGGCCTCTTGTTATGGCTTCGTTCGGATCTACAAAAGGGAACTCTTATGGCAACATAGAACCATTATGGCAGCTTGTTCGTGCCAACAGCTCCTTGCAGGGCGGTTTCGCCTCTTGTTGGAATCCTGTTGATTATTTTGATGTTGATTCGCAAAGCGACCTTTATAATACTGGTCTTGTCGATAAAAAACGCCAAGCGGTGCCTTATCTTGCTGAACTGCGCAACATCTATCGTCCGTTCGATGTCAAGCTGGTTAACATCAGTCCCGATGCAGCTGAATTTAATGTCACGAATCTTCTTTCGTTCCTGTCTCTCAATGACTACATTCTTGAATACAAGATATTCTCCAACCTTAAGCCGAGAATCATTGAAGGTGAAGTTTCTGTTGCCCTGAAACCGTCTGAATCCAAGAATTTTAAATTAAAAATACCAGCGCTGACTTTGTATGCTGGTGAGGAACTTTTGATTCGCTTTACCATACGACAGCGTAAAGAAACGACGGCAGTTCCCAAGGCTACTGAACTTGGTGTGGTAGAATTCCCATTGCCGATGAAAGAAGTTAAAAAAGAGCAACTGCCTGCCTTCGACAGGGAAACTCTATATCTTGTAAATGAAAACAATGTCGTAAAGGTTTTCAATGACAATATAGAACTCCGCTACGATATGGACAAGGCAGACATTGTTTCCTATCGTTTCCGTGACCGCGATATGATGCTTGCTGCTCCGCAAATCAATTTCTGGCGCGCTGCTACTGACAATGACCGTGTCGACAAAAATGCTTTACGATTCTGGCGCGGCCTTGACCCGCAAAACTTAAAGCGTAATGTTGTCGCCACCAATTGTCGCCAGATTGACGACAATACAGTTTGCATTGATGCAATGCTACGCTATTCGGATATTGCTGGCGTTGTCTTTTTCGACGTGAAACAGTCTGTGTCTGTGTTGTATACTGGCGATGTTATTGTCGACAACGAAATAGTTGCTACCGAGCAGATAAAAACGCTGCCCAAAGTTGGTTTGCAGATGTGTTTGCCTAAAACGCTTGACAGCGTGCGCTGGTTTGGCTTGGACAAAGAAACCTATTCTGACCGTTGTTCTTCGGGCGTAGCTGGTGCTTACAAGGCTTCGGCAGCATCGATGTTCTATCTTTACGACAAGCCTCAGGAGGCTGGCAACCGTGCCAATGTTCGTTGGGTATCGGTTGAAAACAACAGCGTTGGTCTCTTCGTCGATATGCTTGATGATAATTTCAATTTCAGTATATATCCTTACACTGATCGGGAACTCTTTGACAGTCCCAGCGTTGATGCCTTAAAGCAGCGTGATTTCTGGACTTTTAATGCCGACTGTCGTCAGGCAGCCATTGGAAGCGCTTTGGCATCGCAGCAGATATCTGACAAAGACCTTGTCAATGACAAACAGTATCATTTCCGCATACATATGCGTGCCTATGACGTGTTAGAATACAATCCATACGATTTCTGTCGTATAGAATATCCGCAAATTGCCTCCAGTGTGTTGCCGATGCCTATGATAACCAAAGACCGCGATCGATTCGACCAGCCAATGACAATTACTCTCAAGAGTGATGTCCAGAAAGTCGAAATACGCTATACGGTCGATGGCTCAACACCCGATGAGAATTCGCCATTATACAAAAAGCCTTTCGTTATCAGTAATTCAACCTATGTTAAGGCTAAAGCTTTCAAAGCTGGTTCTACGCCCTCTTTTACGGCCGTTCAGCGTTTTAACTTTGACTACATTGAAAAGGCCACTTTTGTAAACAAACCTAACACCCCCTACAATTACAACCAAGAATCTATACTCTTTGATGGCGAGGTTGGTGAAATAACTGAACTATCTCGTGGATGGCTCGGCTTCTCGGGCAGCGATCTCAATGTTCTCTTCCAACTTAGCAAACCAATTGAGCTGCAGCAGGTCGTTGTCGGTTTTGCTCACGTACCTGATGCTTGGGCATTTGCACCAACGGCTGTGCAGGTCTTTGTATCTGCTGATGGTGAGAATTTTTCGCCGGCCATTAATGCCAAACTGAAATATGCACCCGAGGAGCAGTCAATGAATTCTCCTCAAAAGGTGTCTGTGACCGTTGAGATCAACCAGCCCGATGTCAAATATGTTCGTCTTGTGGCTAAGAATATGGGACGCATTCCTTCCTGGCACAAAGCCAAAGGTCTTCGTCCCTGGATTATGGTCGATGAGGTTCAACTCAATGAAGTAATCAGATAGCAGTATGCATTCTGAAAACCTTTACTCTCGTACAGCAATGCTGCTGCCCGAAGGCTTACAGCGTCTGCAGGTGTCGCACGTCCTTGTCGTTGGATTGGGTGGAGTGGGTGGCTATGCGGCCGAAATGCTCTGTCGTGCAGGGGTGGGGAAGCTTACTCTTGTCGATGGCGATGTCGTCTCTGCGAGCAACATTAATCGACAGATCATTGCTCTCCAATCTACAATTGGTTTACCAAAGACATCTCTTTTCCAATCGCGCCTTCACGACATTAATCCAGATTGTCAGGTAGATGTTTGTCAAGAATTTCTTAGAGATCAGATGATTGAAGATATTCTCCGTGCTTCAACCTACGATTATGTCATTGATGCTATCGACACACTTTCGCCCAAGGTCTTTTTGCTATATCAAGCTCACAAACTAGGGCTGCCTGTTGTCAGTTCTATGGGCAGTGCGGGTAAACTCGATCCTTCTGCCGTCCAGGTGGCCGACATCTCGCATAGCCACACCTGTCCTCTTGCCGCTGTGGTTCGCAAACGGCTTCATCGGCTTGGGGTTCAAAAGGGCATCAAAGTCGTTTTCTCTTCTGAAAAAGTGGCTCCACACTCTTTTGTTGTCTCTGATTCAGAAACTGACGATGTCGATAGGTCGTTGATTCAGAATACAAAACGTACTACTGTTGGTACAATATCCTATTTGCCACCACTTTTTGGCTGTTACTGTGCATCGGTCGTAATACGCGATTTGGTGGCGCAAACAAATGAAGAATAAAAAAAAGATCTAATGAGAAAACTAAGAATCATATTGTTGATGCCTGTCATAGCGCTTGCCGTCGCTTCGTGCGAAGTGGAATTTTCGCCAAATGCCGAATGGCGGGAAACACCTGTTGTATACTGTTTGCTTGACCAAGATGCGGACACCTCGTATGTACGTGTACAGCGTTGTTTTCTGGGTGAAGGCAATCAGTATCGCTATTCAAATGTGACTGATTCAATATATTATCCTCAGGAAGCATTAACCGTTTTCATTGAAGAGTGGGATTCCTGGACTGATGGCGATGGCATTCTTCACCGTGCAGGTGGTTCTCCGCGCAAAGTCTACTATTTCGACTATAAAGAAATTACAGACAAAGAAGATGGCCAGTTCAATAATACTGTCCAGCCTATCTATGTCTGCCATACTGGTGGACAACTCGACAGTACCTGCATCTACCGCCTTGCAGTTGTTAAAAACAGCACGGGCGACACCATCGCCAAGTCAGAAACAACGCTCGTGTATGGCGATATGAACCTTTCAAAACCCAACAACGTTACCCTTTTCCAGTTTTCTGGTACCGCAGGAAGCAAGAACTGTGAGATAATTTGGTCGTCATTGCAAAATGCCCGTCAGTATCAGCCCATTGTGCGTTTTTTCTATCGTGATTTCATTGTCAATACTTCGGTTAATCCACCAGACACCACCATCAGCAAACATTATATTGACATTCCTTGCAACGTTGTCAAAAGCAATATGCGCGATCCCTTCTTGACCACCAAACTCGAGCAAAACTACTTTATCTCCACTATCAATAGCTCTATTGAAGACAGGACTTGCAACAAAAACATTATTGATACTGTTCAGATTTTCATAACTTGCTGTAGTGAGGCATTGGCTGCATACATTTATGCAAACAATCCCTCTGCC
>JAEEGL016289455.1_pt1 | contig 10873 bp, 6 predicted proteins | sample 9134231 | NCBI WGS metagenome assembly JAEEGL01 (sample SAMN16246548, study PRJNA631951) | gut metagenome | biome: gut microbiome; feature: rumen; material: fiber-attached | host: Bos | place: Iran: Karaj | collected 2018-10
CGGCCGTGTGGAGCTGCTTGAGGCCCTGCCGCGAGATATATTCGCCCAGGGTGTTCTCAACGTTCTCCTTGGGGAAGAGGATGTGCACGCCCTTGAACGAAGCGTCGTAGGGGGTCATGCAGTAGTACTGGAGGCCGGGGATGGTCTTCATGCCCTGCTCCGGCATATCCTGTTGCGTGAGCACGATGGTGAGCTCCTTGGCACGGTCGTTGCGGTAGTTGAAGAAGATCACTACGTCGCCCTCCTTGATGGTGCCGTCCACGTTGGCATTGTTGATGGGCTTGATGAACTCGTCGGTCACCCCGTCGGCGTAGGAGAGTTCCATCGCCTCCACCATGTCTTTGGCCTGATAGCCCTCACCGTTGATGAGGAGGTCGTAGGCAATCTTCACACGCTCCCAGCGCTTGTCGCGGTCCATGGCATAGAAACGTCCGACGATGCTGGCGATAAAAGCGCCGGTTTCATCGCACTTTTCCTGCAGTTGTTTGATGAATCCCACGCCCGAGCGGGGGTCAGTGTCACGACCGTCCATGAAACAGTGCACGTAAGTCTCGCGCACCTTGTACTGCTGTGCAATCTCGCAGAGCTTGAACAGATGGTCGAGCGAGCTGTGCACGCCGCCGTTGCTGGTGAGGCCCATGAAGTGCACGGCCTTACCCTCGCGCACGGCATAGTCGAAGGCACTCTGCACCTCCTTGTTCTGGAGGATGCTGCCGTCCTTGCAGGCTCGGTTGATTTTCACGAGGTCCTGATAGACCACGCGACCACCGCCGATATTGAGGTGTCCCACCTCCGAGTTACCCATCTGGCCCTCGGGCAGGCCCACGTTCTCACCGTCTGTAAGCAGTTGGCTATGAGGATAGTTTGCGTTCAGATAATCCATGTAGGGCGTAGGTGTCTGGTAGATCACATCGCCTTTTCCTTGATTGCCGATGCCCCATCCGTCGAGGATCATCAGCAGAGCTTTCTTTGCCATATCGTTATTTTTAGTTTAGAGTTTAGAGTTAAGGCCCCCAAGCCCCCTAAAGGGGAGTGTTGGGAAGGGGCAGAGGTTAATAGTTAATAGTTGAGAGTTAAGAGTTAGTATTTAGTATTTTGTATTTAGTATTTAATTGTTGAGAGTTGAGTGCTTATCGATTAGCGCGGCAAAGGTACAACTTATTTAGCTAAAAGTGAAAGTTAAAAGTTAAAAGTTAAAAGTTGAAAGCTAAAAATTCATTGAGGGGATAAGAAAAGAGATTAAAATATGATGAAAAAATGAAAATCAGACAGGGAAAAACATTAAACATTAAACTTTTTCCGTAACTTTGTCCCCGAAATCGAGAACGCAGCCCACGAGGCGGCACAGTATTCACCTTTATAAAAAAACTTCAACACTATGAAAAAGTATGTTTGCGACCCCTGCGGTTACGTCTATGACCCACAGCTCGGCGACCCCGATAACGGCATAGCTCCCGGCACCGCTTTCGAAGATCTCCCCGAGGACTGGGTATGCCCCATCTGCGGCGTAGGCAAGGAAGACTTCAGCCCTGAAGATTAAGATATGTCTTACGACGAAGGCTTGAGCCAGATGGCGGCCCTCTGCAGCGTCAGCGAACATTGCGAGAGCGAGATTCGCGAGAAGCTGCTGAAGGCCGCCGTTTCTGAAGATGATGCCCAGCGCATCATCGAACGCCTTACTGCCGATGGCTACCTCGACAGTGCCCGCTATTGTCGCGCCTTCTCTCGCGACAAGCTTCGTTTTTCACATTGGGGCCGCGTGAAGATCCAGCAGGCCCTGCGCATGAAAGGCCTTCCCGACGAGGACATCCGCGAAGCCCTCTGCGCCCTCGATGAGGAGCTCGGCGATGACTACGCCGCCATCCTCCGCAACACCCTCGACCAGAAAGACCGCACCCTCCACGACACCGATGACTACATCCGCCGCGGCAAGCTCATCCGCTTCGCCGCCTCCCGTGGCTTCACCATCGACGAAATCCTCGAAGCCCTGGATTAGTTCATCATCACCCCCGTTTTCCGGTAGCGAGCCTTTGAGGTTCCCCCTTCCAATATTATATATTGTAATCTGTCCATCGTTTTGTATAAGGCTCCAAGTGTTCTTTCGATGCCACAGATGTAGCGATTAATCCTTTTCGCGCAAAGGAAAAGAGGGAAAATGTGGAGCATTTAGCGTTTATTAGCATGAATTTGTGCAGAAGGTTGGGAAAAGTTTCGTATCTTTGTGCGCTTTATATAGGCATTTCGCGAAGAAATAGGATAAAATAACATATAAATGAGCTACAAATGGAATTACCAACCTCCTACACTAGAACGTCAGGAAGCGGCTAAGGAGCTGGCCAACGAAGTGGGGATTCATCCTGCTTTGGGCCAACTGCTGCTGGACCGTGGCGTAGCTACGGCACAGGAGGCTCGGCATTTTTTCCGCCCCTCGCTCAACGAGCTGCTTGATCCTTTCCTTTTCCGCGATATGCGTGTGGCTGTGGATCGCCTGAATATGGCTTTGGGGCGCAAAGAACGTATTTTGGTTTATGGAGACTATGATGTCGATGGCTGCACGGCTGTCGCATTGGTCTATCGTTTCTTGCAGAGATTCACGTCGAATCTCGATTTCTACATCCCTGACCGCTACGACGAGGGCTATGGTGTGAGCCATAAGGGTGTTGACTATGCCCGCGAGACGGGTGTGGGCCTTATTATCGTGCTCGACTGTGGCATCAAGGCTGTCGAGGAAATCGCCTACGCCAAAGAAAATGGTATCGACTTCATCATCTGCGATCACCATGTGCCCGACGATGTGCTGCCGCCGGCAGTGGCAATCCTCAACGCCAAGCGCGTAGATGCTACCTATCCCTATGAGCATCTTTCGGGTTGCGGTGTGGGTTTCAAGTTGATGCAGGCTTTTGCTATTGACAATGGTATTCCTTTCAGTCAGTTGGTGCCGCTGTTGGATCTGTGTGCAGTCAGTATCGCTTCGGATATCGTGCCTATCTTGGGTGAGAACCGTGTGCTGGCCTATCATGGGTTGCGACAGATCAACTCCAATGCCAGCATAGGACTGAAGGCGATTATCGAGATTTGCGGGCTGAACGAGCGGGAGGTGTCGATGAATGATCTCATCTTCAAGATTGGTCCGCGCATCAACGCTTCTGGACGTATGCAAAACGGTGGCGAAGCTGTGGCACTGCTTGTGGAACGCGATCCTGACCGCGCTCATCGCATGGCTTTGCAAATCAACGCCTACAATGATCAGCGCAAAGACTTGGACAAGGAGATGACGTTGGAAGCTAATACCATCGTAGAACGTCTCGACCCGGGGCATGAGCATAAGGCTATCGTTATCTATAGTGAAGAATGGCACAAAGGAGTCATCGGCATCGTAGCCTCTCGTCTTACGGAGATATATTGTCGACCTTCAGTAGTGCTGACACGCACGGGAGATATGGCCACGGGTTCTGCCCGCAGCGTGGCTGGCTTCGATATATACAAAGCCATTGACAGCTGTCGTGATCTGTTGGAAAACTTCGGTGGTCATACCTACGCTGCAGGTCTCAGCATGAAGGTAGAGAATGTGCCCGAATTCAAACGTCGCTTCGAAGAATATATCAACCAGAACATCCTGCCCACGCAGATTGAACCGGAATTGAATATCGATGGAAAGTTGGAATTCAAGGATATCAACATCCGTTTCTACAACGATTTGCGTAAGTTTGCACCTTTCGGACCCGACAATCTCAAGCCTGTATTCTGCACGGAGCGTGTTTATGACTATGGTACCAGTAAGGTCGTTGGTCATCATCAAGAACACATCAAGTTGGAACTGGTGGATAATAACAGTCATAATATTGTCAGCGGCATCGCTTTTGGTCAGAGCTCACAGGCCCGACTGATCAAGACTAAGCATCCCTTTGATATCTGCTATACGATTGAAGAGAACACGCACAAACGTGGCGAGGTTCAGTTGTTGATTGAAGATATACGGCCGAGCGAGGAATAAAAGAGGACTCTCCCCCCGCCCTCCCTATTAGGGAGGGAGCGGTCACCATCAAGAAAATGAATATGAACAATGTTCTGTCTTCAAAGGAAACCGCTCCCTCCCTAACAGGGAGGGCGGGGGGAGAGTCTTCCTATCTTTCTGTTTTACACCGCTATTTTGGTTTCTCCTCCTTCCGTGGTATCCAACAGGAGATCATAGAGAGTATCGGGGCAGGACGCGACACTTTGGGGCTGATGCCTACGGGTGGTGGTAAGAGTATTACTTTTCAGGTGCCGGCATTGGCCATGGATGGTCTCTGTCTGGTCATCAGTCCGCTGATAGCCTTGATGAAGGATCAGGTGGAACACCTGCGTGAGAAGGGCATCAAAGCGGCCGCCGTCTATACGGGTATGACGCATGACGAGGTTATCGTGGCTTTGGAGAACTGCATCTTTGGTAATTTCAAGTTCCTGTATGTGTCTCCCGAGCGCCTGTCCTCGGAGCTCTTCCAGAGCAAGCTCTCTCACATGAAGGTGAGCTTCATCACGGTGGATGAGGCTCATTGCATCTCGCAATGGGGCTACGACTTCCGCCCTTCCTATGCCCAGATCATACAAATACGAAAGCTCGTGCCCCACGCACCGGTGCTGGCACTGACGGCTACGGCCACGCCTGCCGTGGTAGAGGATATCCAGCGGCAGCTCGGCTTCCGCGAACCCAATGTCAAGCGGATGAGTTTCGTGCGTGAGAACCTGGCATACGCTGTTCATCGCATCACGACCACCAAGGAGGACGATACGCTGAATATCCTGAAGGAATATCCCGGTTCCTCCATTGTCTATACCCGCAGCCGTGTGAGCACGTATGAACTGGCCAAGTGGCTGACGCAGCAGGGTCTGACGGCCACCTACTACCATGCGGGGCTCACCAACATAGAGAAGAATGAGCGGGCTGCTGCTTGGCAGCGCGGCGATATCCGTGTGATGGTAGCCACGAATGCCTTTGGCATGGGTATCGACAAGCCGGATGTGCGGACGGTCATCCATTTCGACATTCCCGACTCCCCGGAAGCTTATTTCCAAGAGGCGGGTCGTGCGGGGCGCGACGGCGAGCCGGCTCAAGCCATCCTGCTTCATGATGACCGGTCCGTGGCTGTTCTGCGTCGTCGTGTGGAGGACACCTTCCCGCCCGAAGAGTATGTGGCACAGGTCTATGAGGATGCTTGCTGCTTCCTGCAGATGGCCATGGGCGATGGCATTGGCGTGACGCGGGAGTTCAACTTAGAGGAGTTTTGCCGCAACTTCCGTCATTTTCCTGTGCGGGCTTACAATGCCTTGCAACTGCTCTCTCGTGCCGGCTATCTGGAATGGGCCGATGCCGAGGAGAACCATAGCCGCATCATGATGGCCTGTCATCGCGATGAACTCTATTCCTTTAGGATGCCACCTTTGGCCGAGCGTGTCCTGCAGTATCTTCTGCGTAACTACACGGGCATCTTCAGCGATTATGTCTATATCGAAGAAGTGGAGATTGGGCGTGTGCTGGGCTTGGCGGAGACAGAAGTGACTGAGCAACTGATAGGTCTCAGCCGCCGACAGGTCCTGCAGTTCATTCCACGTAAGTTCATCCCCTATGTGACGTTCGTGCAGCGGCGTGTCAGCCGCGAGGAGATCGTGCTCCCCCGTGCCGTGTATGCCGATCGCAAGCTGGAACTGGAGAACCGCATCCAGACGATGATTGCATACCTCTCCACCCACGAGTGCCGTAGTCGTTTCTTGGTGTCGTATTTCGGTGAGACGACAGCCAAGGACTGTGGCCGTTGCGACAACTGCCTGGTGCCTTCGGAGGAGCCAGTTCTTTCTGTGGAGGAGGCGGAGCGTATTCGCCAGCGCATCCACGACGCGGTGCGCGAGCAACACATCCAGTCGGCTGCCGACTTGCAGCTACCCGACGTCCCAGATCGCATCGTGGCGCAGGTCCTCCATCGTATGATGGAGGAGGAAGACATCGTTTTCCCCTTGACATAAATTGCTTTTTGTCAGGCTTTGGGCTATTTTATGCCTGTTTTACCCCCTTCTTTGAAACTATTTTCGTATCTTTGCACGCAAATTTAGCTTCTTTTGTAAAGATACATGAAAGTTCTCAAGTTTGGCGGATCGTCTGTCGGTTCCGTAGAAAGCATCCTTAGTGTCAAGCGTATTGTCGAGTCGCAGGCCGAACCCGTGATTGTCGTGGTGTCGGCGCTGGGCGGCCTCACAGATAAACTGATCCAAACCTCGCAGCTGGCTGTCGGCGGTGATGTGGCTTACCTGACAGCTTATGCCGAGATGGCCGAGCGTCATCACACGTTAATCAATGCCGTCATTCCTGCCGGCCCCAAGCGCGACGGACTCGTCCGCGTGGTGGACAGCCTGCTGGAAGAGTTGCGGTCGATTTTCCAAGGCGTCTATCTTATCCGCGATCTCTCGCCGAAGACACAGGCCACCATCGTCAGCTATGGCGAGCGCCTCAGCAGTCTCATCGTGACCACACTGATTCAAGATGCCCGTTGGTATGACAGCCGCGAGTTCATCAAGACCGAGGTGAAGGGCGGCCGTTCGCTGCTGGCCAGTGAGCTGACCAACAAATTGGTTCGTCAGACATGGACCTCCATTCCCAAGGTCTCGATTGTTCCGGGCTTTATCAGCACCGATGCTGAAAGCGGTGAGATTACGAATCTGGGCCGTGGCGGCTCGGACTACACCGCCAGCATCATCGCTGCTGCCTTGGATGCCAGCGTGCTGGAGATCTGGACCGATGTCGATGGCTTCATGACCGCTGATCCGCGTGTCATCTCCACGGCCTATGTCATCCCCGAACTCTCCTACATTGAGGCGATGGAACTCTGCAACTTCGGTGCCAAGGTGGTCTATCCCCCGACCATCTACCCGGTCTGCATCAAGAACATCCCCATCCTCATCAAAAATACCTTCAACCCCGAAGCTCCGGGCACTATTATCCAGAAGGACGTAGCCGACGACAGCCGCTCGATCAAGGGTATCTCCAGCATCAAGGGAACCACGCTCATTACGGTTTCAGGTCTTTCCATGGTCGGTGTGATCGGTGTCAACCGTCGCATCTTCTCTGTACTGGCTGAGAACGGAATCTCCGTGTTCATGGTGTCGCAGGCGTCGTCAGAGAACAGTACCAGTATCGGTGTGCGCGATGAGGATTCAGCCGAGGCTTGCCGCGTCCTCAACGAGGAATTTGCCAAGGAGATAGAAACTGGTTCCATGTTCCCCATGCAGGCCGAGGGCGGTTTGGCCACGGTAGCTGTTGTGGGTGAGAACATGAAGCATACGCCTGGTATCGCAGGTAAACTGTTCGGTACGTTGGGCCGTTCGGGTATCAGCGTGATCGCTTGTGCACAGGGCGCTTCGGAGACGAATATCTCTTTCGTTGTCGATAGCAAATATCTGCGTAAGACGCTGAACGTGATTCACGATGCGTTCTTCCTTTCGGAGTATCAGGTGCTGAACCTCTTCCTTTGCGGTGTAGGCACCGTGGGCCGTTCGCTCATTGAGCAATTGGCATCGCAGCAGGAGAAACTCAAGCAGGAGCATGGGCTGAAGCTCAATGTTGTAGGCTTAGCCAGCAGCAAGAAGGCTGTATTCTCGCGTGAGGGGCTTGACCTCTCGCAATGGCAGCAGCTCCTCGACGCAGCTCCCGCCAGCAATGTCCATCGTCTGCGCGACGAGGTTATTGGCATGAACATCTTCAACTCAGTGTTCGTGGATTGCACCGCCTCCGAGGAGGTGGCCAGCCTCTACAAGGGTTTCCTGGAGCACAATATCAACGTCGTGGCAGCTAATAAAATTGCTGCCAGCAGCGACTATGAGAACTACCATGAGCTCAAAACCGTAGCTCAGCGCCGTGGTGTAAAATATCTATTCGAGACCAATGTGGGTGCTGGTCTGCCCATCATCCGTACCATCAACGATCTCATCCACTCCGGCGACAAGATTCTCCGTATCGAGGCTGTGCTCAGCGGCACGCTCAACTACATCTTCAATAAGATTAGTGCAGACATACCGTTCAGCGAGACGGTGCGTATGGCTAAAGCCGAAGGTTACAGCGAGCCCGATCCCCGCATTGACCTCAGCGGCAAGGATGTCATTCGCAAACTCGTCATCCTCGCCCGCGAAGCTGGCTATCGCGTGGAACAGTCCGATGTGGAGGCTCACCTCTTTATCCCCGAAACGTTCTTCCGAGGCGATGTAGAGCAGTTCTGGAAGAACCTGCCCTCGCTGGATGCGGACTTCGAGCAGCGCCGTCGTCGCGTGGAATCCGATGGAAAACGCTGGCGCTTCGTGGCGAAGTACGAGAACGGTCAGGCCAGTGTCTCGCTGGCAGAGATTCCTCAGGGACATCCTTTCTATGGCCTTGAAGGCAGCAATAATATCGTTCTGCTTACGACAGAACGCTACCGCGAATACCCCATGCTCATTCAGGGCTATGGTGCCGGTGCCAGCGTCACCGCTGCCGGTGTGTTCGCAGATATCATGAGTATTGCAAATATATGAAGCATTTAATAATCCTCGGTGATGGCATGGCCGATTGGCATGTGCCATCGCTCGGCGGGAAGACGCTCCTCCAATATGCCGATACGCCGGCCATGGATTGGTTGGCAAGCCATGGGCGCAACGGACTGCTGAAGACCGTGCCCGATGGCTTCCACCCAGGAAGTGAGGTTGCCAACAGCAGCATTCTCGGCTACGACCAGCACCTCGTCTATGAGGGCCGTGGCCCGTTGGAGGCTGCCAGCATCGGCGTAGAACTGGAGCCCGGTGATTTTGCCCTGCGCTGCAACTTCGTGTGCATCGAGGGCGATATTCTCAAGAACCATTCTTGCGGTCGCCTTGAAACAGAGGAGGGGGATGTGCTCATCAAGTTCCTCAACGAACATCTGGCCAACGACCGTATTCATTTCTACACAGGTGTGCAGTACCGTCACCTGCTGGTCATCAAGGGAGGGGACAAGCGCGTCAAGTGTACGCCTCCGCACGATGTGCCCGGGCAGCCGTGGAAGCAGTTCGAGATACAGGCCGAGGTGCCGGAGGCCGAGGAGACGGCAGCTCTGCTGCGTGACCTCGTGCGCCGTTCGCAGGAACTCCTGCCCACGCATTATTTAAATAAGGAACGCGCGCGCGAAGGCAAAGACATGGCCTCCAGTATCTGGCCATGGGGTGGGGGATACCGCCCGCAGATGATGCCCCTCACCGAGCGTTTCCCCGAGCAGATCCGTAAGGGGGCAGTCATCACCGCCGTGGACCTCATTCGTGGCATTGGCCGCTATGCTGGTCTCCGCGTCATCAATGTCCCTGGTGCCACAGGTCTCTACGACACCAATTTCGAGGGCAAGGCGCAGGCTGCCATCGACGCTTTCCGTAGCGGCGATGACTTCGTCTATCTCCATGTTGAGGCTTCCGATGAGGCTGGCCACGACGGCTCCGTACCCCTCAAGCTCCAGACTATTGAGGACCTCGATCACAGGCTGATACAACCGATATTAGAGACCCTTATCCCCGAGGGTGAGGTCTCCATCGCCCTCCTTCCCGACCATCCTACACCCTGCGAGCACCGCACGCACACCGCCGAGCCCATTCCCTTCTGCATCTACTATCTTGGCATCGAACCCGATGCCGTGCAGACCTTCGACGAGGATGCCGCCAAGGCCGGCGCTTACGGCTTGCTTGAGGGCGATGAGTTTATTGAAGAGTTTATGGCAGACCCACTCCCCGCCCTCCCTGTGAGGGAGGGAGTGGATACCTTAGACAATAGATAACCATTATTCATAACATTCCACCCCCTCCCTCACAGGGAGGGTGAGGGGTGGGTCTTTCTGCTTATGTTCTACTATAGTACCAATCATAAAGCTGCACGCGCTACGTTGCGCGATGCTGTTGTCCGGGGCCTCGCTGAGGATCGCGGACTCTATATGCCCGAGGTCATCAAGCAGCTGCCTGCTGCTTTTTGGGACGAAATCGCCGACCTCTCCTTTCAGGAGGTAGCCTATCGCGTAGCCGATGCCTTCTTTGGCGAGGATGTAGAGGCTGATGCCCTTCGCAAGATTGTCTATAACACCCTCGCTTTCGACACCCCTGTGGTGCACGTGGAGGACAATATCTATTCCCTTGAACTCTTCCATGGCCCCACGCTGGCCTTTAAGGATGTGGGTGCAAGGTTTATGGCGCGCCTGCTCCGTTACTTCGCTCCCGCCGACGGCGGGAGCGAAGTGAACGTCCTCGTTGCTACCTCCGGCGACACAGGCTCTGCTGTGGCTAATGGCTTCCTGGGCGTGGATGGTATTCACGTATATGTCCTCTATCCCAAGGGCAAGGTGTCGCCCATTCAGGAGTGTCAGTTCACAACCCTCGGTCAAAACATCACGGCCATAGAGGTTGACGGCGTCTTCGACGACTGCCAGGCTCTCGTGAAGTCCGCCTTCATGGACAAGGAACTGAATGCTCACATGCGTCTCACCTCTGCCAACAGCATCAATGTCGCCCGCTTCCTCCCGCAGGCCTTTTATTACTTCTGGGCATACGCACAATTGAAACGGAGTGGCACCTCTGATGTCGTCTTCTGCGTCCCTTCCGGCAACTTCGGCAACATCTGCTCTGCGTTGTTCGGTCATATCATGGGGCTTCCGGTGAAGCGCTTCATTGCCGCCAACAATGCCAACAGCGTCTTCTACGAGTATCTACAGACGGGCGAATACCGTCCACGCCCCTCTGTGCAGACCATCGCCAATGCCATGGATGTCGGTGATCCCTCCAACTTCGCTCGCATCCTCGACCTCTATGGTCGAAAGGATGTTCAGCAGATATTGAGTCAGCGCAATATCGCGCAGCCTCTCCC
>JAEEGL016327009.1_pt1 | contig 10873 bp, 6 predicted proteins | sample 9134231 | NCBI WGS metagenome assembly JAEEGL01 (sample SAMN16246548, study PRJNA631951) | gut metagenome | biome: gut microbiome; feature: rumen; material: fiber-attached | host: Bos | place: Iran: Karaj | collected 2018-10
CAACTGCTTCATCAGCTCTTCCCGCTCCTCATCCTTCTGCCAAGCTGTTTCCTTCTGAAGTTCTTCCTTCAGTCGCCTTTGCAGTTGTCGGTCGCGCAGGATGTGCAGGCATTGGTTTCTTGTGGCAGCGAGCAGATAGCCTCGGATGCTTTCCGTGGCTATTTCAGGCTTGCCTCTCCACATTTGGACGAACACCTGATGCACCGCGTCCTTGGCATCCTCAGCATTCTCTACCAAGGAGAACGCCATGCGATACATGTGTGGATAGCTGTCCTTTAAGAGGCGCTCGAACTGTTGTTTACTGTAATCCATCATGTCTTTTTGGTCTCGTTACATCTATAAGACCATCGAACAGGCAAATCAAATACCCCCAATTGCAAAGAAAAGGTTAAAAGGTGAGAAATTGAAAAGGTGAAAGGGTGAAGAGGTGAAGAGTGGCTATATCTTCCCGAGGATGCGGTCCATCACCCAGTTGACGCTGGTGGCGCTGATGCTGTCGGCGGTGCAGATGCTGCTTTGCTGGAGGTGCTCCACGACGCTCTGTATGAGCGGCAACTGCACATGCGGAGGGTTATCGATGTGCAGTTCCTGCTCTCCCTGTTCGGTGCGCAGCCTGATGGGTTCGTATGTGAAGACAGAGAAGCAAAGTTGGCCTCGGTCGCCGCTCAGCTCGATGCGGTCAGTGCGAGCACTCTCGTGACTGACAAAGCACCATGAGCCGCTGCCGGGCAAGCCGTCGGCAAACTGGAAGGCGGCGCTGACGGTGTCCTCCGTCTCATAAAGTCCGCCGCGATTGCTGCTGAAACCTTTCGCCCTGACTATCGGTCCGAATATCTCTTGCAGCAGGTCAATCTGGTGAGGCGCGAGGTCGTAGAAGTAGCCGCCACCTGCTATGTCGCGCTGCACACGCCAGGGCAGGGCGGTGCTGTTGTAGTCGAGGTCGCGAGGCGGGCAGGCGAAGCGTATCTGCACAGAAGCCACTTTGCCTATGGCTCCGCTCTCGACGAGCTCTTTCACCTTCTGAAAGTAAGGCAGGTAGCGCCTGTAGTAAGCCACGAAGCAGGGCACGTGTGTCTGTTCGCTGACACGGTTGATGCGCTGGCAGTCGAGGTAGCTGCTGGCGAGAGGTTTCTCCACGTAGACCGGCTTGCCTGCCTTCATCGCCATGATGGCGTATGTAGCGTGCGAGGAAGGTGGGGTAGCGATGTAGATGGCGTTAACCTCGGGGTCGTTGATGAGCTGCAAAGCATCTGTGTACCAACGCGGGATGTTGTGCCGCTCGGCGTATGAACTTGCTTTCTCCTTGCTGCGACTCATCACGGCTTGTATCTTCGAGCCTGCCACAAGGTTGAATGCCGGGCCACTCTTCTTCTCGGTCACTTCACCGCAACCGATGAAGCCCCAACGGATCTCCCTACTATAATTCATAGTTCATAATTCATAGTTCATAGTTAAGCGCGGAAGCAAATTCTTGGATGCTTTAGCACCAAGGCGCGATTGTAGTCGCGGAACTTCACTCTTCACTTTTCACTTGCGAAGCAATCCTTCATTCTTCTCTCTTCATTCTTCATTTAATTAAAGAAGTTCCAGCTCAGGCCGAAGTGGATGGTCATGGGGTTGATGGGATAGTGCGGTACGAGGAAGCCGTGGCCGGAACCTGCGTTGACGTGCTTTGCCGAGACATATATGCGGCAATGCTTCAGGTGCATGTTGGCGTAGGCGCCTACGATGGGATAGCTGCCTATCTTCATTCGTGCGTAGTTGGCGTCCTGCACGGCAAACTGCTGGATGGCAGGGCAGTAGTCGGGTGCGTAGTACGACGTAAAGAAGCGCATGTCGGCGCCCAGCTGCACGCGCAGCACTTTGGCGAGGCGGAAGAGCAGATAGAGGTTTGTGTAGATGTTGAGCTTCGGCAGGGGCAATGCGTCCTGATTGCTGCTCGTCTGGAAGCTCACTTGGTTGTCCCAATGGATGACCTTCCAGTTGAGGTCTTGGGCGAGCGTGGCGCCGAAGACTTGCACGCTGCCTGCCTGCATGACGCCGACGGCGTGGCTATAGTCGGTGGGCAGGAGGCTCTCGGCTTTCTTGCCCTCGCGCAAGGTGTTCTGCATGCCGAAGTAGGTGTAGTTCGAGACGTTCTCGAAGCCTATCTGCAGCCTCGTCCCAAACTTCTTGAGGCGGAGGTTGCCGTCAATCCTGAGGCGCACCTCGCGGCTGAGGTCGTTGTTGTCCCACCAAGCAATCTGTGAGTGGTAGTGACGGAAGAAGAACGTCGGCTTGCGGTGCATGAAGCCGACATGTACGTCGGCAAGCAATGTGTCACGTTTGCCGAGATGCTGTTGCAGGTCGGTCTTGCCGTCAATATTCAAGTCGCCGAGATGTTCGCCAATGAGCCAGAACTCGGCAGACGTGTTGAAGTGGAAGCGGGAACCTTGCGTGCGGGCCAGTTCACCACCTACCGAGACGTCGCTCTCCGTGTAACGCGTTGCGCCCCATTGCTCATTCATCAACTGATAAGTACGCAGCTTGTGGGTGCCGAAAAGCGTTATGCCAAACTGTGCCCACTTGTTGAAGCCCTCGCGAAGGGCGACGCCGAAGGTGTTGCGTACGGAAAGGGCATGCGAGACGTCGGCCATCTTCTTGCCGTCTCCAAAGTAAAGATTCGAATAGTAACCCGCCGTCGTGTTGTGCGACAGGTATTCGTGCTTGAGGTTGCTGACGTCGAGGGTGTGGATGATGCTTGTGACGGGCACGAACTCCTTGGGCACCTCCTGCTTGTCTTTCCATATCTGCATGAGCGAATCGACGGCAAGCTTTCGTGCCAGCGTGTCCTGGCGAAGCACGGTCTGTATGCTGTCGGGCAGGTCGGAAAGAAGTTCCGAGGACGATGGCGGCGTAGGTTTCAGCGAGTCCGGCACTTCGATGAGGCGCGTGAAGCCCAGGTTGTAGCGATGCGTCAGGTAATAGTGCTGCTCGTGGTTGCGGTTCCATGTCTGGTCGAGCATCGTGGGGATGTTGCCGGGACTGTATGACTGCCCGAGGCTCAAGGGGTCCTCGATGTAGCGGTCGTCCTCGATGCCGCCGTTCTCGCCCATCTTCATGTGGTTGATGCCGATATAGGCGTGCATGTTGTAGCGTTCGCCGCGATAATAGCCATAGAACGTGCTGCCGAACATACTGTTAGGCTGCGCATAGTAGTAGCCGACGCCGTAGCTGTAGTCAATCTTGAGGCCCAAGCCGGCCAGCTTGTTGATGTTTGTGGCGAAGTAGGCGCGGACGCGGTCCTCACCCGTCTGCCTGTTGCCGCAAGAGTGATAGGCGAGGTTTGTGATGGGGCTCTTCGTGTTGGTGAAGCGGAAGTCCTGCAGCGAGCCGCGGAAGAAGCTGAGTGTCTGTAGGAAGAGGAACTCGTCGGACGTGTTGTCGCGATTGAAGTAGAGGCGGTTGAGGCGCGGCGAGCCGATGTTGGCCAGGTAGTTGTACTCGCCCGCGTAACCGTCCGTGGCATTAAACTTCTGGAAGTCGTGGACGACGGTGTCGTTGTTCTCCGCATCGACGACGGTGCCGAGGCGAGGCTCTAAGACCCATTGGAACTGCCCGATGGGGATGTTCTTCTTGTTCTTGAAGCGCGTCGTGTCACGTCCCCACGTGGTGCGGTTGCCGGCACCGTCGACGTAGGTTCCGCTTTCGGGCGACAGGACGTATGTCTCGCCGTCGTCGTAGAGGGCAGCATCGCTTCCGTCCTTGTTGACGCGCTGGACCTGTGCACTTGCCGGCAGCAAGAAGCATACAATATATAATAATATGTATAGCCTGCGGTTCATGCTTTAGGTTAGAGGAGACGCAAGATGAATTCCACAACCTTGAATGCCATGCCGACGGCAATGACGATGAGTGCCGGCACGTGATTCTCGCTGCCGAAGAAGTACATGCAAAGCCCCACGACAGCCGTGACGAGGAACAGGGTGTTGAGCACCATCCTGACCTTCGTGCTGTCGAAGCGCTTTGCACGTTTCCTGCGGATGCGCTCCACTTGCTCTTCAAGGGAAAGTTCTTCCTGTTTCATAGAGGTTCTGAGTAATCGGAGTAATCTGATTATTCTGAGTAATCTGAGTTTTCAGAGTTATCTGACTGTCACTTCACGGGCTCGATGACGAAGCCGTAACTATAGCTCTTCTCCTGAAGCTCGTATTTGGGCAGCGGGCCCGGGCCGCAGCTGGCGTTGCCGAGACCGCGCATGGCGGCGTCGAGGTGCAGGATGATCTCGGGGCGGTGTATTTTGCCGAGTTCGTGCTTATACTTCGTCTGCCAGAGCTCTTCGTCCATGTAGTGGAGGGCGCTGAAGTCGAAGGTGCCGCCTGTGCAGAAGCGAACGCCTTCGCCCTTGTCGTCGGTGAAGGTCACCCACTTCACGTCGCAGCGTTCGCCCATACTCTGAGGCTTCTCGTATTCCTCAGTCATGCCGTTCACCGTGCCGTCCCATACGCCCACGAATGCTGATGTCTTGCGGTCGGGATAATTCTCGTGAGGGCCGCGGCCAAGCCACTGCACGTTGCCCAGGCGCGGCTCGAGTGCTGCGATGAGACCAAGGCGGCTGAAGTCCTGATTGCTTTCGTTGCCGAAGTTGCTCTTGACGCCGATGCTGCCGTCGTTATAGACAGTATATGTCGTCTCGACAGGTATGGTGGTTCGATTCTCGCGGCCTGACTTTACATCATACTTGACGGTGATGATTGCGTCGCCGTCTTCCTGCTTCAGCGTCACTTTGGGAGCCACGATGTCGCTCTTGAAGTTGCCGCGGCGGTCGTTGCTGATGCTGCGGAATCCGTTGAAGGTGAAAGACCCACCCCAACCCTCCCTTAAAGGGAGGGAGGAAGTCTCCCCTTTAAGGGGAGATTTAGAGGGGTCTGCGATAATTGACTTTCCGTTATACGACAGCTCGGTCACGGCGCCGCTCTGCTTGCTGACGGCAAACGCAAAGCCATCGCTCTTGACGCTCACCTGCTGAGCATTCTCCTCGACTTTGAGGGCGCCGCCCACCTTGACAGCATCCATGAGCGTGGGCTCGCCATACTTCAGACAAAGCTGTTCGCAGGCAACCTCATGTCCTGCCTCTGCCCAGCGCGTTGCCTCCTTGAGTTTCAGCGAGACGTTGAGGTGGTAGAGTCCTTCCCCGGCAGGCACTTCGCAGGGCAGGTCGATAAAGCAGCTGTCGCCTGGCAGCACTTCGGGCAGCGCGGCTGTGCCTGCCTTGATCATCTTGCCGTCGCGCAGGAGGCTGTAGGAGAAGGTGAAGTCGCTGAGGGGTGTGAAGCAGTAGCGGTTGCGGATGCGGAGCTTGCCCTCTTGCGTCAGCTTGAAGTCGACGTACTGATACACCTTCTTGACCTCGAGGAGCTTTGGCGTGACGTGGCGGTCGGCGGTGATGATGCCGTTGCAACAGAAGTCGTTGTCGTTGGGATAGTCGCCGAAGCCGCCGCCGTAGTACATGTTTGTGGTCGGCTCACCCCATTTGCACAGGCTCTGGTCCACCCAGTCCCAAATGCAGCCGCCTATCATGCGCTTGCTCTCGAACTCAATGTAGTCCCAGTATTCCTGCAGGTTGCCGATGGCGTTGCCCATTGCGTGGGCGTATTCGCAGAGGAAGAAGGGACGCTCCTTCAGGTTCTCGTCCTTGTCGAGTCTGATCATGTTGGGCAGGTTGGGGTACATGCGGCTGTCCATGTCTGCCACTTCGTTCATGCCTTCATAGTGTATGAGGCGGTCGTCGAGCTCTTGGATGGCCTTCTTGCTTGCGACGAAGTTCTCGCCGCCGCCGCATTCGTTGCCCATGCTCCAGAAGATGACGCTGGGGTGGTTACGGTCGCGCAGCACCATGCGAACCTGACGGTCCACGTACTGCGCCTCCCACTTCGGGTTGCGGCTAAGGCTGTGATTGCCATGGCACTCCACGTCGGCCTCGTCCATCACGTAGATGCCGTAGTAGTCGTAGAGTGCATACATGCGCGGGTCGTTGGGATAGTGGCTCGTGCGGACCGTGTTGAGGTTGTAGCGTTTCATCAAGAGGATGTCCTCGATCATGCTTTCCACGGGGATGGCCTTGCCGTAGATGGGGTGCGTGTCATGTCGGTCGGCGCCCTTGAACATCACGCGCTTGCCGTTGATGAACACCTGTCCGCCGCGGTTCTCTATCTTGCGGAAGCCGTACTTCTGCGTATAGACGTCGCCGCCCACGCTGATGTTGACGGTGTAGAGATTGGGCGTCTCGGCCGTCCACAGCTTTGGGTTCTGCACTTCGAGGTTGAGCTGTGCGTCCTTCTTGCCGGTCTCTATGCCGCTGACTTGCAGTATGGCTGTCTGGATGGTCTTGCCTGCGGGGTCGACCAGCTCAACGTCCACACGGGCATCTGCCTTTTTGCCGAGGTTCTGGAGGGCAATGTCGATGCCGAGGAAGGCACGACCGAAGTTGTTGCCACCGCTGCGGCGTCCGCGTCCGCCCATCATTGAGCGGAGTCGGACGTCCTGAACGTGCAGCTTCTGACGTGCTTCGAGATAGACGTCGCGATGTATGCCGCTCAGGCGGAACATGTCCTGGTCCTCGATGTACGAGCCGTCGCTCCAGCGATAGACTTCAACACAGACGAGGTTCTCGATGCCCGGCTTGATGTATTTCGTCACGTCGAACTCGGCATCGACATTGGGAGCCTGCGTATAGCCCACCTTTTGGCCGTTCACCCAGACATAGGCGGCGCTGTAGATGCCGTTGAAGTGGAGGTAGATTTCGCGGCCGTCCCATGAGGCGGGCACCGTGATGGTGCGGCGGTAGCTGCCCACAGCATTCGGCTCGTTCACCACCGTGTAGCCGTCCTGGCCTTTGATGAAGGGGGGCAGGTTCTTGAATGGGTAGGTCACGTTGGTGTAGATGGGTGTGCCGTAACCCTGCATCTCCATGCACGAAGGCACGGGAATGGTCTTCCACGACGAGGCGTCGTACGAAGTCTTATAGAAGTCGATGGGGCGGTCTTCGGGCTTCGGAACCCAATGGAACTGCCATTGTCCGTTGAGCATCACCCTGAGGGAGGAGTTCGGCCAAAGCCAGGGCTGCTGGTAGGCAGCGTCGCCCTTCATCTCTTTCTCGTTGGCGTAGAGCAACATAGTGGCGCGGCCGGGCTCCTTGTTGATACCGAAGATGGCCTCGTTCTCCCAGTCGTTCTTCGACTTCTGTGCTTCGCTGATTGCATCTACCTTGAGGTTCGTCTTGACGAGCCGCCACTGGAGGTACTCGCTGGAATTGGTTCCCTTGAGCTGCCAGACGTGTCCGCCGGGCTGGCAGTTGTCGTTGTATCCGAGCTTCAGACCGCCTGCGAAGCACGTCAGGACGTAGGTCTCGGCCCCGCTCTTCTCGACGAGCCACTGCTGGTTATGGTTTCTGAGGTTGAGGTCCCAGCTGAGCACCTCGCCCTCCTGCGGGCCGTGATTGCCGTTGTCGAGCGCCAGCTCGCAGCTCGGGCTGTAAAGGCAGTAGTAGCCCTGCCTGTCGGACTTGATGAAGCGCCACACCTGCGTCTGCGATTTCTTGTTGACGGGCGAGAACGTGATGGTGCCGTTTTGGTTGTCGAGAGCAAGGCCGTCGCCAATCTCCAGGCGGTAGCCCTGTTCGGGGTCAAAGTCTTGTGCCATAAGGCAAAGTGTGCCGCAGAACAGTGCCGCGAGTAGCACGGAAAAGAGTCTTCTTGTCATAGCGTATAAAGATTTAGTGTATAATTGCTATGCAAAGGTACGAAAAAATGAGGACAACACAAAAGAAAAACTTGTTTTTCTTGTTGTCTTCCCAAGCGAAAGCACCACCGAGGCCAGTCCCAGCGTTACGAATGGCCGCGGAGGAAGCAAAAAAAAGAGGGAACAATACAGTTGTTGACGCCATGGAAGCCTGAAAGGCTGTAAAGACCACAGGCGGGGGTGGAACCCCCGTAACCAGTGTGGCGGGAGGTAGGAACCCTGAAAGGGTGGCCAGAATTATGATGTCCTGTGGAGGACGAAGCGATGTGAAGCTCGTTTTGTCCAGCCGGAAGACCCGTCGCGACGTGTTCATCTTTTCAACGCCACGTGAGGGAAGTCCGAACGCTTGCTGTGGGAAATGCCGACGCTTGCTGTGGGAAACGCGAACGCTTGCTGTGGGAAACGGCGACGCTTGCTGTGGGAAACGTCAATGCCACGTGAGGCGTCTGTTTAAGTCCCGTCAAGTCGTTATAAACCAGAATGGTTGAACTGTGAACGTCAACACGTTGTCATTCCAAACCCGATTGGTTGGTTTTCACGGGGACACCTTGAGTGCCAAAAAACCCGAAGGGTTGAAAAGACCACAGGCGGGGGTGAAACCCCCGATTACAACGACAGACACGGACCTCAAGCCCCGAAGGGGCGACAGAACTCAATCGCCAAATGCGTACCTCTCGTCATAATCAATGCCGTACGCTTCCAAGAACAATCGGTATTCCTCATTAAAACTTCTCGTCTTGTGGTGCTCTTCTTGCTTTCGAATATACTGGACAGTCTTGTCGAGAAGAGAGGGGCTGACGGAAAACGCCCCATATCCGTCCTGCCATGCAAACGGCATGTAGTGGCCGTCCAGCTGCTTTAACCATTTGCTGCTAAATGCTTTAATCTCCCTGACAAAGTCAATCAATGCCATCGACTTTGGTAGGGAAGTCAGGATGTGAACGTGATTGGTTGTCCCGCCAATCTCGATGGGAATGCCGCCGAGGCCGTTTATTATTCCCCCAATGTAGCGGAAGATTTGCGGAAGGTCCTCATCGCGAAAATTCACGCCTGCTGCTTTTACGTGGAATATGAGGTGAATGTCTATCCTTACTAATGAGCTTGCCATGTGTTTTTATGTTCTGCCGCCCCTTCGGGGCTTGAGTTTGTGTTGCCGCTTGAATCGGGGGTTGACACCCCCGCCTGTGTTCTCAACGCCCCTTCGGGGCTATGGGTGCCTGCGTTCCTCTCATGGGTTGACACCCCCGCCTGTGTTCTCAACGCCCCTTCGGGGCTATGGTTGCCTGCTTTCGACTCATGGGTTGATAATCTCGCCTGTGTTCTCTTCATCATTTTGAGGCGTTTCGGCTTCTTTCTCTTCAGAAGCCCATTCCTCGGGCGACTTGACGGAGCTCTTGTACTCTCCGTTCTCAAGGCTCTTCTTGGCTGGGGCGGGGATGCTGCCTGTGCTGAAGCTGCGGGCGCTGCCGCGGTACTGGTTCCAGCGGTCCATGATGAGGCGGACGTACGCCTCCGTTTCGCTGCCACGCATGTAACCGTTCAAGACGTCCGGATCTCGGTAATAACGCGGCTCTGCAAGGCGAAGGATGAAGGGCGCCACCTCCTGCCAGACCTGATGGTCGCGCCCGGCCTTGCGCGTCAGCATCTGTGCATCCTGGACGTGCCCGACGCCGCCGTTGTAGGCCGCAAGCGTGAAGCGAATGCGCTCCTCGCTGTCCTTGATGTCGGAGAACGACTGGCTGACCTTCCTGATATAACGTGCCGAGGCCGCGATGTTCTGCTCGGGGTCGAAGCGCTTGTCAGATGGAACGCCCATCGCATCGGCAGTGGCGGGCATCAGCTGCATGAGCCCCATCGCCCCCATCGACGAGACGGCCTGGGGGTCGAAGCCCGACTCCTGATAACACATCGCGGCGAGCAACCGCCAATCCCAGCCGGCAGAACTGCTATATTTGCGAAAGAGCTCGTCGTACGCCGAGATGATGCCGTGCGCGGCATCCTGCATGACGGGCCGCATGTGGCGTCGGACGGTGACGGTCGTGTTGTTGGCCGTGCTCTCTATTTGCTTGACGCGCTCGGGCTTCCACCATTCCGCGATGGCTTGCCTCAGGAGCGATTCGCCCTCGCGCGTCTGCCACGTCGGCATCTCGAGGGCAATGAAGTCAATATGCCCCTGCTGGAGCTTTTGCAGGAGCGTCGTGGTGTCGGGGGAAATCTCCATTTGCAGGACGACGCCGATGCTTTGCGCAAAGGCCTCGGCAAGCTGGAACTGCAGGCCCATCTCCTTACCGTGATACTCGTAGTAGGTGTCGGGCCCGCTCAGGGTTCCCGCAATAATCGTGCCGCTGGCCTGTATCTCGTGCAGGTCGTAATACTGCAAAGTGTCTGCTTCCTCAGCATCAGTCGCGAAGAGTACGGACGTGTCTTTCTCTTGTTTGGCTGTGCAAGCGAATAAAATAAAGAGGAGAAAGACCCCTCCTAACCTCCCCTTAAAGGGGAGGAACCTTAACTTTGCGAACATCGGGACTGCTTTCCTCCCTCCCTTATAAGGGAAGGTCGGGGTGGGCCATTATGGTTTTATACGGTGAATAATGTATGTCCTCATGATCTCGATGGCTTGCTGGTTGTTGCCGCCTTGCGGGATGATGAGGTCGGCATAGCGTTTCGTGGGCTCGATGAACTCTTCGTGCATGGGTTTCAAGACGTCGAGATAGCGGTCGAGTACCATTTGCGTGGTGCGCCCACGCTCTACCGTGTCGCGCTGGATGACGCGAATCAGGCGCTCGTCCGGGTCGGCATCGACGAATATCTTCAGGTCCATGAGCTCGCGCAACTGCTTCTTCCACAGCGCCATAATGCCTTCGATGATGATGACCTCGCATGGCTCGACGTGCACCGTCTCGGGCAAGCGGTTGCTGATAATGTAGCTGTAGGTCGGTTGCTCGATACTCTGTCCCTGCCGCAACGCCTGTATCTGCTGGGTGAGAAGCTTCCAGTCGAAGGCGTCGGGATGGTCGAAGTTGATGCGCCTGCGCTCCTCGGGCGTGAGGTGCGACGTGTCGTTGTAGTAGGAGTCCTGCGGGATGAGCGCCAC
>JAEEGL017407384.1_pt1 | contig 10873 bp, 9 predicted proteins | sample 9134231 | NCBI WGS metagenome assembly JAEEGL01 (sample SAMN16246548, study PRJNA631951) | gut metagenome | biome: gut microbiome; feature: rumen; material: fiber-attached | host: Bos | place: Iran: Karaj | collected 2018-10
GCAGCGGGTTGCAGGTCGCAGGGCAGCGTGTGGGTGATACGGTTGCCACGCTCGTCATCTAGGGTGAGTGAGAGCAATCCGCTTGTGTAGCGCAGCTCGGCATTTACAGCGATGGTGCGGCTTGCCGATGTCTTGGCCAGCAGGTCACTGAAGGCTTTGTCGGCCGTGCGGTAGATGCGGGCACCACGGGGGATATCGGCCGGCTCACGCAGCAGTACGGTACCCTTGCCCAGCACCCGATTGACCCTTGCGCCCGAGAACTGCCCGCGGGAGTCGGTAAAACTCAGTCCGTCGCCGTTGCTCAGGTTGGCACGGGTGTCGATAGTGAGCGCATTACCGTTACAGCGCAGCGCACGTCCCAAGTACTCGCCTTGAGACTTGGGCGTGTCAATCGATGCCATCGAGTGGCCGTCCTGAGGGCGGCGTTCATTCAGGAAATAGTGGGTAAAACCGCGGTTAAAACTCTTCTCGATGGCGGACTCGAAGGTCAGTTCCACCGTGCCGAATGAGGCGCGGCGGTAGCGTTCGGGCTGACGGGCAATGACCTTGTCGATGGCGCGACGGTAATAGGCCACCACATTCTTGACGTAGCCCATTTCCTTCAGGCGTCCCTCAATCTTGAATGACGAGACCCCTGCCGCCATCATCTGCTCCACACGGTCATGTTGTGCCAGGTCGCGCAGCGAGAGCAGGTGTTTTCCCTCAACAAGAACCCTTCCCTTGCTGTCCACCAGGTCATAGGGCAGACGGCACAACTGGGCACACTCGCCACGGTTGGCACTGCGCCCCTTCAGCACCTGGCTGATGGCGCAGCGTCCGCTATAGCTCACGCACAGCGCGCCGTGGACAAATGCCTCGAGCGGCACAGTGGTGACCTTGCGGATAGCGGCAATTTCATCAAGAGTCAATTCTCGTGCCATGACCAGCTGCGAGAATCCCAGCGACTCCAGGAATCGGGCCTTGTCGGGTGTGCGCAGGTCGCACTGTGTGCTGGCGTGCAGGGCGATGGGCGGCAGGTCGAGGCGCAGCAGCGCCAGGTCCTGGACGATGAGCGCGTCAACGCCGATGAGGAACAGGTCATGGACAAGACGTTCCACCTCCATCAGTTCATCGTCATACACGAGCGTATTGACCGTCGCATAGATCTTGGCCCCGTACAGGTGGGCGTGGTCGCAGGCACGGCGCACGTCGTCGAGCGTGTTGGTCGCGTCGGCGCGGGCCCCGTGGTGTGATGCGCCCATATACACGGCATCGGCACCATGGTCGATAGCGGCGATGGCAATGTCGGCGTCACGGGCGGGCGCCAGCAGTTCTATGAAGGCAGGCTTGTCCATATTAGCAGTGTTACTGTGTTGTCGTGTGGCTGTGATGTCTTGTGGACTGCGGCTAGGCCGCAGTGTCCAGCCTCATCTATAGATATTCAAGGTGAACGAGTCGGCGTCGCGCCAGGCGGGGAATTTCTCGCGGAACTGCGCCAGCAGGGCAGGGGAGAGGTCGGCGGTAATGACGGGGCTGGTCATGCGCTGGGCGATGACCTTGCCCTTGAAGTCGATGACTAGCGACGAGCCCTCGGGATACTCCACACCGGCGGGATCGGTGCCGCAGCGGTTCACACCGCACACATAGCACTCGTTCTCCATGGCGCGGGCAGCCAGCAGCGTGCGCCACACTTTCTCGCGCGACTTCGGCCAGTTGGCGATGACCACCAGCAGGTCGTAGTTGTTGTTCACATTGCGGCAAAAGACGGGGAAACGCAGGTCGTAGCACACCACCAGCTTGATGTTGAAGCCGCGAAAACGCACGATGGGCGCTTTGGTCAAACCCTGGTTGAACACCTTGTCTTCACCGCCAAACGAGAACAAGTGACGCTTGTCGTAGTAGGTCTCGTCACCGTTAGGCTCGATGAAGAATGCGCGGTTATAGAGCTGTGCCGCAGTGTTGGCCAGGAAACTGCCGATGATGCCCACGTGATATTCGCCGGCCAGCTTGCGCAGCGTGTGCAACGTGTCACCGCTGTTCCACTCGGCGACGGCGGCTGCCTGTTCGCGGTCACCGGTCATGAAACCGGTCGTGAACAATTCAGGCAGGATGACCAGGTCGGTGTCATCGGGCATGTTGCGCAGGTTGCGCTCCAGTTGCTTGATGTTGGCTTCGCGGTCGCCCCAGACGATGTCGTCCTCGATGAGCGTGACGCGCAGGTTGCGGGAAATCATATTCGATGATGAATTAGAGATTAGAAAAAGAGGAAGAGACTATGTCATAATAAACGTCAATAATTATAGAATCGAGCCGTCAGGCCGATTTAAATCCAACGCAAGGATTATGACATATCCTCTTCCTGTTGATTATTCAAGTCCTGTGACGAACTTCTCGGGGTACTTGCCGCAGCCGTGCTGCTGGAAGTACTGCTTGATGCGCAACAGGTCGGCGTCGGCATCGTCGCTGAGTTCAAATTCCCTGTCGATGCACACCACCTTATTCTTGTAGTCAAAGTAAGCCAACACCAGCGGAACCCCGGCTTCACGGGCCATGTAGATGGCACCCTTGTGCCAGTTGGGATTGGGGCTGCGGGTGCCTTCGGGTGTGACGCCGATGGCTAGCTTGGGTGTTTCGTTATAGGCTTCGACAATCGATTGGGTAAGGTTGCCGTGCTGACGACGGTTGACCGGGATGCCTCCCAACGATTTAAGGAGGCTGCCCATCGGGAAGAAGAACCACGTGTCCTTCATCAGGAAGCCCGCCTTCATGCCCACCGAGTGGATACCCAGTTCACCCAGGATAAAATCCCAGTTACTGGTGTGAGGCGCAATCGCAATGACGCACTTGTCTGGCATCGCAAGGTTGACCTTGAAGGACCAACCTGCCTTCTTCAATATCCAGCCAGAGAGGTTCATGGGTGCGGGATGAAATTACTTGTTTTTGGGCATGAGCTCGTTCATGCGCTTGGCGATGTTGTTCACCTCGGCAGTGAAGTACTCGCTCAGTTCCTTTTCGCACTGCTTGAAAAACGCGCGGCGGGCCTTGTTGTACTCCTTGCGGTTGGCATACTCCTTCACCTTCTTGCCGAACTTGTTGTTCACGCGGTTAACTGCTTCTTGCTGGAGCAGGGCAGTGTCGATGATGATGCTGTCCCATTCCTCGAGCTTGTTCTCGCCGAATGCTGATTCTGCAAAGATGCACTCGCCTGCAATGTCGCCACAGGCATTCTGGATTGCTTTCTTGATCTGTCGTTTACTTGCCATAATATTAAATGTGATGATAAAACATTAGTTTATAACAATGCGCTAAGGTACAAAATATATCTCATCCGCCCACGCTTTTGGCACTCAAAAATGCCGAAAATTATCAAAAATGGCCCTTTTAGGGTTTATTATGAAAAAAAGTGCTCAAAAAATTTGCCAGTTCAAAAAATGGCAGTAATTTTGCATCGCTTTTCGACGGAGATATCGTCTAGTGGTCTAGGACGCCGCCCTCTCACGGCGGAAACCAGGGTTCGAGTCCCTGTTTCTCTACAAAACAAAGCCTTCGGCATACGTGCTGGGGGCTTTGTTGTTTCCTGATATATAGCAAAAATACAGACGGCCACGCCAAGGCGAGGCCCTACACGGATAGGCCTACGAACTGTCATATGAGTAGAGACGCAAAATTTTGCGTCTCCAAGCATCAGGCATTACACAATACAACCCTCGAGACGCAAGATTTTGCGTCTCTACAGAGCGGAAACAATAGATTAAAATTACTTTTAATCACAGTTTGTTGCAAATGAACAATACGTGCTGGCCTGCGGCGTTTGTGGTGCCAAAGATGTAGCAGTCGCCGCCGTCCCTCAGGCGGAGGCGTTGACGCAACTGCTGGGCTGTCATCGGGAAGTTACGTACTGCGACATTACCGCAAGTGATGCCACTCAAGGCCCGTCCCATTTCCTTCTTGTTGAGCGAGGAGACCGCCTTGATACCAAAACGACGCCCCGGGAAATTGTCAATCTCCTGGGTGGATTCAAAAAGATGACTGTCTGCCGCTAGTGCCGTGACGGGGTAGCGGTCGGTGAGCAGCCCGAAGCATCCCGCCTTCATGATCGAGGCGTTGGGCTCGTATAAATAGGCGGCATCGTCATTCGTTGCTATCACGGGGCTGCCATTATCCTGCGATGGCGAGTAGATGAAATCCTGATTATCGTTCACACAATGGATGGTCGGCTCGCCCTCATGGTCGGCAGACATCAGCACCAGCAATTCCTTGCACTCGTTGCCCACGCTCACAATGTGAACTTCGGCCACTCGTTCACCCAGGTCGTTCACAGCCTTATGCCAATCGAGCATGGGGGATAGTTTGAGCAGCACATGGTGGCCGCAACAGGTCAGCCGTGGCAGCATTTCCAGCACATTGGGCGTACAATCGGCGATGGCATAGGTGCGGGCTTTATTGTCGTCACGACGGGCGGGGTCCAGATAGAGCAGGGTAGTGGCGGGATCTGTCTCCACATCAACCAGGACCTGTTCGGCATCAGCATGGATGACGCGTGCCTGTGACAGCCCCAGTAACCCGAAGTTGTGTCGTGCCGTCTCGCACAAGTGCGCTTGTCGCTCGACATAAACCGCTCGCCTAAAGCCTCTTGCCATAAAAGCGAAATCCACCCCAAAACCACCTGTAAGGTCTATTAAGGTCTCACAGCACCCTTTAGACAGTCGCTCAACGATACCACATTTATACATGGCGGTAGCCTCGCTTGAGCACTGCTCCATCGACAAGTGAGGAGGGTAAACGATCCCGTCAATAGACGCCCAAGAAGGTAATTTGCGCCGTGCGGTCTGCCAGCCCTGGATTTGGTCCAGTGCCCAAGGTAGGTCGACTTCCTTATCTCGACAACCCTTCAGCGCCAGCGCCCTTACGTCATCCTCACGGTGCTCGCCTACAAACCTTATCGTCGCTTCGTTCTTCATCCCATTTATTCCGTTATCTCTGTCCTTCTCTTCAGGTATGGTTGCAGGAACTCATCAAGAGTGGCGACATGGAGTTTGTGAGCGATCTGAATTTTCTTGTTCGATACAGTGCGCAGGTTGGTGTAATGCATGCACATCATGATCACCGTCCGTGAGAAACCGTGACACTGCAGGGCAATCATATTGATTTCGTCTTCGCGCAAAGTGCCGCCAGCAGCCTCTTGTGCCTTGACCAGCACATTGTCATACAACTCGTTGGCCAACGAATGCAGGTTGTCCCAGTAGCTGGCGCCCACTTTGTCGGGACCGCGCATCGTCATCAGCGAGTTGAATCGCTTGGCAAAGGTCGTCTCGTTGCACTCATAGGACCACTGCAGCAGCTGATGGACAACTTGTATCTGGCTATCCACAATGACTTTAAGTTCATCAGACTGCTTCTTAGACGACTCACGCTCGTTGAGCAACGCCTGCATCTGTTGCAAGCTAGTGATGGATTGATCGAGGTCGGCCCTTTGCAGTTCATATTCCGTTTGTTGTATCTTCAGGCGGTTGCGGTATCGCCACACCATGAAGGCAAGTGCAGCTGCAGCCAGCACTAGCAGTGCCAGGCCCAGCAGTGTCCCCCTGAGGCGGGAATTCAGCAGGGCGTTCTCCAGTGCGGCCTGTTGTGAGTCGTATTTATTCTCGGCCTCAATCAGTTTGTCGTACATTCCGCTCATCGCCACCGAGTCGGCAAGGTCATGGGTCTTGGTCAGATAATCCATGGCTGCCTCCATTTGGTGGTCATGACGTGCCAGCTCGGCTTGTAGCTGGTAGTACATGATGCTGTCGGCTGCAGTTGTCATCTCAGGGGCGTTTCGCAGGTAGTAACGCGCTGAGTCAATGCGTCCCAGGTGCAGGTAGGCCAATGCGGCTGTATAATGGATTCTCGGGTGCGTTTTCAACGTTTTTCCACGCCAGTCGATGGCATCGATGGCATCATCCTTGGCACCCTGATAATCGCCACGCGAGAGGCGGTACTCGGCACGGCTAAAGAGGTTAGCCACCACCGGTTTCAGTTCGATTTCCCGCTTGGCCAGGCTGATGGCCGCGTTGATGTAGTTCATGGCACTGTCCTGCTTCTCTCGACTGATGCGATATAGTCCGCCCAATTCGCTCAGGCAGATAATCTGGTGGTGCGCGTCACCGATTTGGCGGAACAGATCCAATGCCTCGCGATATTTCTCGGCCCCCACAGTCTTAGCGCCAACGACTTGACTCTGGTAGAGTTCACCCGTCATCATCTTGGCCATGGCGCGGTTCCTGAGGTCATCGCTGGCGGCAACGTCCTCGGCTCGGCGCAGATTGGCGATGGCCTTATCAAGAAGCCCCAACTGCTTGTTGACACACCCTTGATAGAGTAGGGCACGGGCGTGTTTCTCCTTGTCGCCATGGGACTTGAAGTAACGTGCCACCTCACTGATGTCGCTGTCGCTGGCAACAGTAATGTTGCAGTCAACATTGGCCTGGGTCATCAGCAACGCATGATAGGCTTTGTTATGATGATCAAATGATGAGGTGTTGAGCATCTGGAGCATTTGCATCGCTTCCTCGCCACGATTCTGGTACAACAGCGAATCCACCGCAACAAGTTGCTCGTCGTCGGTAGGGTGGCTACATCCTCCCATCATAATGAGGAGCATCACGGTCGCCACTACATATATAATATAATATTGTCTGTTTCTCATTTCTCAGCCTTTTTATAAAAGATTTAGCGCCTTGGCATGAGGCAATTCTACTGGTTTCTCACTGCAAAAATAAGCTATTTTTTTGAAGTATAATCAACCTCGAAATGACAAATCACCCCTAAATGACCTTTTTCTTGTCTAAGCCACTGAGAATCAAAATTGACCATTTGTCGAAATGACCGTAGAATCACTTCGTTTTTTTGCGATTTTCCAAAAACGATTGTACCTTTGCAAACGAGAGTCATACTAACAAACGAGGGATATGATACACGATAATTTCTATAGCGACAGCTGGCGTGGAATAGGCCGCAAGCGTTTCATGGCGGGAATTGCTCTTTTTCTGGGCTTGATGATGGTGAGCCTTACGGCTATGGCAACGGGTAAGGGCGGCAACGCAAGTGTTGCGCCGAATGATGAGGATGAGGTGTTCATGACGGCTGATAAGATGCCTGTATTCCCCGGAGGAGAGGCGGCATTGATGGAGTTCATCAGGGAGGGCATATCATATCCTCCCGAAGCGGCCGACAGGAATGCAGAAGGCAGGGTCATTGTACAGTTCGTTGTGGACAAGACTGGTCAAGTGGGTGATGTGAAGGTCGTCCGCTCGGTGGATGCCGATCTTGACCGCGAGGCTGTTCGCGTCGTCCAAACGCTACCTGCATTCACCCCTGCGTTCCGGTTGGGCAAACCGGTTAGCGTGTGGTACACGCTCCCTGTGAATTTCAAGCTGGAAAACGATATTTCTTATCTGCTGTCTTACATCCATGATGTTGACTCCATATCGATAGACTACTGTGACCTGAAAATCGAAACACCAACCGCCATAACGCCATCGGATTATGATGCGGGTCAGCTCCGTCAGTCCAGGAATTCGTTCACGATCAAGAGAAAAATCTCCATCAGGAGAATGGTCAAGGCAATGGGGGGATTGGCTAAACTCACCCAAGGCCATCTCGACACGCGTGGCAAGATCACCCTATATTTCAAAGACGGCAAAAAGAACTCGTTCTATTACGACCGGTCCTCATTGTATTACCGTGGGAACTACTATGACATTTCCACATTCACGGCAGCAGGAGCCGAATTCCGGAAAATACTATATCCGTTGATCCAAAAGACCGAGTAAAATTTCGGTGTCATTTGCATTTCCTCGCCCTCAAAAATGAGCTTTTTGGCTTGTTTTTCTGAGCCCTAATTCACGAATTACCGCCAAATGACCTTTTTGTTTCATAAACCACTGAAAATCAGTTATAACCATTTCTTGAAATGACCCTATAATGTTGGCCGTTTTTGGCGTTTTTTCAAATAATCGGTTGTAATTTTGCAAGCGAGAGTTAACCCGTTTTTATCAACCTAAAATAATGACTGATATGAAACGATTTTGGACATTCGGCACAATAGTTCTTGTAGTGCTATTGAGCAGCATCTTAATTTTCGCCAAAGATAGCGTACCGACCTCACCTCAAGGCAAGATAGATGACAATAATAATAATGATTTCGCCTGCAACCTGTTCCGCACCATCTATGAGCAGCAACAGGACGGTGGCAGCTTTGTAGTTTCACCCATCAGCGTGGGTTACCTGCTGGGAATGCTTCACGAGGGAGCAGACGGCGATACTAGACGGAAGATTAACAATGTACTTGGACTGAGCGGTTCGGTACAGGACAGCAGTGAGTATTTCAAGAAGATAATGGATGAAGCTCCCAATGCTGACCCGACGGTGACGGTAAAAACCGCCAACTGCATCAATCTCATATCAGGATACAGCCTTATTCCGCAGTACAAGGCTGACATGCAAAACTATTACAATGCCCTAGCCGATGTGGTTGGCTACGATGAAAGCAGCATCGTGGACAAAATCAACAACTGGTGCAAGAAAAACACCGACGGTATGATACCGGAAATCCTGAAAAACGGAGAACTCAATCCCAATCGCGTGATGTACCTGTTGAATGCCGTTTACTTCAAGGCTTCGTGGGCCGAGAAATTTGACCCCAATCAAACCCGCGAAAGAAACTTCACGCAACTGGACGGCACAACCGTCAATCTTCCAATGATGCACCTCGAGACAAGGGCGACCTACGGCAAGAACGACCTGTGCAAACTGCTGCGTCTGCCTTATGGCAATGGAGGCTATAGCATGGTTGTGATGCTTCCCAACGAGGGTAAGACTATTGGCGACATCATCCAGAACCTCTCGGCACAAAACTTGAAGGAGCAACTGCATCAGATGAGGTCTACCAAAGTCGATATCCTGTTGCCCCGTTTCACCACCGAAAACGAGACACATCTTGAGAAGGTACTCTCGTCGATGGGCATGCCACGGGCTTTCAGTCAAGATGCTGCTGAGTTCCCCAACATGGTACAAAAGCACAACAATGATGTAAATGATATATATGTGTCGATGATGAAGCAGATGGCTAAAATCGAGGTCAACGAAGATGGGACCAAAGCCGCTGCCGTCACTATAGCAGAAATGAGTGAAAGATCCGCTATGCCTAACCGCCCTCAGCGCGAGGAGTTCCATGCCACACGCCCGTTTGTATATTTCATCGTTGAGAATAGCACCGGCACAATTTACTTCATGGGCACCTATTGCGGCGAAAAAGGAGAACAGGTTGAAATCCAAGGTCGCAAAGTAAATTCCTCGGAGGAAATCTTCACGGCTGTTGAACAGATGCCTCAATTTCCTGGTGGAGAAGCCGAGCTGAAGAAGTACATCGACAGTCACATCGAGTACCCGGTCCTGGCAGCCATGAGCGGTGCTCATGGTATCGTCATTGTGCAATTCGTTGTCGACAAGACGGGTAGAGTAGGTGAAGTGAAGGTCGTCCGCTCGGTAGATAAGGACCTAGACAATGAGGCCATTCGCCTCTGCAAGTCGCTGCCTAGGTTTGCCCCTGGTCGCCAGAATGGTCAGGCCGTATCAGTCTGGTACACATTGCCCGTGACCTTCAAACAACAGGAAAGGGAATTTATATATCATTGACGAAAAAAATACTATCTTTGTATCTCTTAAAATGAATGTGATGATAAAACACGGTAAATATATCTGTAACGCGCTCAAGGCAATCCGCCTTGACATCGCGCATGCCAATGGCATCGAATATGCCCCCAAGGCGTGTCACCACGAGGGCGAGTGTGCGGGCACATGCCCTGCATGTGAGAGCGAGATGCGCTACCTCGAGCGGGAAATCGCCTGTAAGCGTTCCATGGGTAAGGCCGCTCTTGTGGCCGGCGTGAGCCTGGCATTGTCTGGCTTGTCGGCTACGGCAACCAGTGCCTCGCCAAGCGAGGCCATGATGTCCGGTTATAGCTGTCCAAGCCAAGTGTGCGATACGACACAGCAAGCGCAAATCTTCGGGGAAATCCATGAAACTATGCCCCACTTCCGTGGTGGCGAACCTGCGCTGATGGAGTACCTCCAGTCGCACATCAACTACCCGCCCGAGGCCGTCAAGGATAGCATCCAAGGCCGTGTAATCGTGCAGTTGCTCATTGAAAGGAATGGCGAGGTCCGTGAGGTAAGGGTTGTCCGTTCAGTTCATGAATTGCTTGACAACGAAGCCGTACGCGTCTGCAAGTCATTGCCCAAATTCTTCCCTGGCAGCGTTGGAGGTAAGGCGGCCGCGATGTGGTTAACACTGCCTGTCACCTTCAAAATGGAGGGTAAAGAGTGATTTGGAATCAACTGAAGACTAACCAAAGTAAACGGCTATGAAGCACGGTAAACATATCTGTGAACAGCTCAAGGCAATCCGCCTTGACATTGCGCGTGCCAACGGTATTAAATACGTGCCTCGCGAGTGTCACCACGAGGGTGATTGCTCGGGCACTTGCCCGGCATGCGAGAGCGAGATGCGCTACTTGGAGCGGGAAATCGCCCGCCGCCGCTCCCTCGGCAAGGCCGCCATCATTGCTGGCGTGAGCCTGGGCCTGATGAGCATCTCGGCCACATCATGTGACCAGTTAAAAAGACCGGGTGGCGATAATCTCAAGGGCGAGATGGTACTTGTGGAGGATTCCTGTGCTATGGATGACTCAACCCGCGACGAGAGGATTGAAGCTGGCGAAATCGTTGATACCACAGACTTTCTTGAAGGTGAGGTTGTCAAAACATTAGATGAGTGACGAGAAATATAGAGTGCCGATTATCGGGGTGGCTCGTCATCGGCTGGCGGTGGACGGGCAGGGGGTGACCACAC
>JAEEGL010046163.1_pt1 | contig 10872 bp, 16 predicted proteins | sample 9134231 | NCBI WGS metagenome assembly JAEEGL01 (sample SAMN16246548, study PRJNA631951) | gut metagenome | biome: gut microbiome; feature: rumen; material: fiber-attached | host: Bos | place: Iran: Karaj | collected 2018-10
AGCGAAGAGGAGTGTAAAGGAAACCTCCGCCGAATAGGACTACAGCAGGGCCCGTCCCTGCAAAACGGCTCCTTAGCTCAATTGAATAGAGCATTTGACTACGGATCAAAAGGTTACAGGTTTGAGTCCTGTAGGAGTCACCGAGAACCCCGTCAGACATCGTTCTGATGGGGTTTTTTCATACCCCGGATTATTTTCTGGATTACTTTTTGAAAAATGGATTGTCTTTGAGCGTTGCGGCGTTCTCTTCTTTAGTGAGCCGCACATAGGTGGCAAACGAACTGTGCGTCTTGTGTCCGGTAAGCAGCATCACACTTTTCTCCGGCAGTCCTTGCAAAACCAACTGCGTTGCGGCAGACCGCCTGGCGGTATGCGATGAAATCTGTTTCCACTTCGGGTTTACCTCGCGCACCTGCTTACCACCCTTCACGATGGTCGTGGTGATTGGCTGGTTTATCTTTGCCTTCATGCAAACCACCTTTATCTCACGGTTCAGCTCTTCCTGTGACATCTGTGGTGCCTTTCCGCCGTTCCGCTTCAATATCGTCTCCACCCTTGGTGAGCATGGAATCAACGATTCAACGCCAGTCTTGCGTGAGGTAAGATGTATAACACCGTCCCGAATCATGCTCTTGTCTATGCGCGAATAGTCGCCGAACCGGGCCGCGCAATAGAACCCGAGAAGAAACAGGTCGCGAACCTCCCTCTGGTGCTTGTCCTTGAGTTCCAGGTTCCACAACCGTTCAATTTCCTCCTCCGTAAGATAAACCGTGTCGGACGGCATGAAGTTCTTTTTGACCTTCAAGAAGGCGGCATTGTTGTGTAACCCTTTGTCGAAGGCTTCTTGCAGGCAGGACTTGATTTTGGTAATCATTGAGGACTTGTAGTTCTCGGAGTAGTTGCGTTCGTTGAAACCGTCTATCAACCTCCGGAACCAGTCGGCGGTCAAGTCGTCCCAGTTGTCGTACCGGCCCATTATCTCACCGACGATTCTGTTGGTGCTCACGTGTTGGCGCTTTGCGGGTCTTTCACGGACCGCATACTCGTCCCAGAACTCCCAGAACGTCTTGGGTGCCTCGGGCGTCTCTACGGGCAGTTCTGCCCGTCCTGCGGCGATTCCGGAAAGGACCTTCTTGACATCTTCGTCGGATGAACTGTCGTCGAGGTATGTATGGAGGTAGAGGTCTATCTTCCGCATCTTCTCGGCAACTTTCGAGTCGGTACAATACTGCGGACCACGCTTCGGTATCTTCCACTGCTTTGTCGGGACGGTGATGCCGATTGCCTTGTAGTAGGTTTTGCCGTGATGGTTCACAACCACCCTTATTGGGCTGTTCTCCTTGGTGGGAGCATAAAGGTTCCAGTTGAACTTCATAGCTTCTCCTCTATTATCCGTCGAAGTGTACTGATAAGTGCGTCCTTCTCAGCCAGAATCTTTTCATACTTTGCCCTCACCAACTCTGCCGACAAGTCTCCCGGATAGCCTTCCCCGGTGCGCAACCATTGTGGGTTGACGTCCGGGTAGGCGGCTATGATGGTGTCATACAGCCCGGCCAACCTCATCTGGCCATGGACTATTTTTGATAGACGGGACTTGTCTATCCCTATTGACTTGGCGAAGTCAATCGCCGAACCGCCACAACAGTTCTCAATGAGGTATTGCGCCCTCTGCGCCTCGGTCATGCCGCTAATCATCTTTTCCATCTTGGTATCTTAAAAAGGAAGTTTCCATCAGTATTGTAAACAAACGCCTGGTCATAGTGGAACAGAACATGTCCGAAGTAGCTTCCATCTTTGGTGTACAGCTTTATCATGGAGTCGTCAACGACCGGTTTGAATGTCATTTTTTGGACCTTGGAACTCTTTTCATAGTCCCTCATTTCCATATCTACGCGGGCCTCCTCCCTTGTTTTGGTCTTGGGGAAGAAATACATTCCACAATAGAATGTGTCATTCTCCAGGACGAACATCAATGTCTGCCCCTTCTCGTAGAGCCGCACGGATGCCTCCTCGGTCTGGGCATAGGACGTGAGGCAGAGAAACGCCGTGAGTAGGAAGATAAGTCGTTTCATTAGCGGGCTGTTTTAAGAAGTTCAACCAATTCGTTCCAGTTCCCGATGTTCACAGTCTGGATAGTTCCGATGGAAACGGACGGAGTGGTCTTTGGTTGTGACAATTCTCCCACCGTCATATTGCCGGTCCCCCGGAACAACCAATCCATCGAAAGTTCCGGGAAAGTTGTGAGAATTTGCATCAGATAAGCGGCGGTCGGTCCCTGCTTCTTCTCACGCAAGTTCGTGTGCGATAGTCCGCACTTCTGTTCAAACCCGTTCTGGGTAAGCCCCTTGGCTTCCATGAACTCAAATAATCTGTTTACAAAGTCGTCCATAAACTTTTTGTTAAAATTTTCTCAAAAAAAGTTTGGACTTGTGAAAATTATCACTACCTTTGTAGCGGATAAGTAAGAAACAAAGGTTTGGACATAACACAAGCCCTCCCTTACAAAAAGGGCAATAGAAAGGGTTCCCAGCCATTTCTACCCCAAAGGTAGGGCTTTTATTCCAAACTTACAAGAATAAGTAACAAATGTTGCACGCTTGTCCGAGAGTGTCACCCGAGGGGTAGCAGATACCAGGGAGGCACAAAACCAGTTAAACGTCTGGTGGGGGTCGCGTCCTCTGAACGGCAAGACCAGAAGCGTAACTTCTGTGAGCCCATACCGCGCAGTTTGCAGACAAATGGGTTGAGGCGAGTGATGGCACGAAGCGACGTAATTCGATGCCTACCTTTGAGAAATGGGCAATAGTCTGTGGAACTGGAATGGCCTTAATGCAGCCGACGGCGGTCACAAGCCCGCGTGTAATGCAGAGTGAGGCAATACCATATATTCTTCCATGGGCCTCGTAAACGGGGCCCTTTACATTGCAACAAAAGACAACAAGAATATGATAGATTACAAACTCGTGGATGCGAGGAACTGGACGAAGTTGCTCGAAGACCTTGAGCCCGGGACCTCGACCATCCGGTTCCCCGATATTCAGGCAATCAAGTCTTGCAAGGCGGTTGCTTACGACCTCAACTCCGACAAGAAGGGTCGAACCTATACTTTCAAGGTTGACAAGGAGACTTGTTCAGCCGAGATTACTGTAAAAGTGAACAACCGATGAAGGAACTCACCGATGTTATTACCGCTCTCCAGAGGCTCGAAACGGCCATGGATAACGAGAGTCGCGTAATGACATGCGGTGAAGCGGCTTTCGTTCTCCATAAGACTCCGCAGACCATATCAAGATATATAGATATGGGCAAGCTGCACAAGGCGTCGGCCAATGGAGTGACCGGAGTGTGGGCGAAGGAAGTGTGCCGGATGATATGGAAGTAAAGCGAGCCTTCTGTCTCTTCGAGCAATCCGGGGTCTTCAAGAATGAGTTTATCAAGTTGGGCATCCCTGCCGAAGATTTCGACATCCAGAACAACTTTGGACAGACAGACCACCAGATAGACTTGTTTGCGGAAATCGAAAAAGCATTTGTGGGGGGGGTATAACTATCTTTGACTCAATGAGTTGTGAAGATATTGTGTTTGCGTTCTTCCCTTGCATCTACTTTGAGGCGATGCAGATGATGGAGTACACCTTCGAGCATTTGAACCAACGGGGTCTCACAACGCAACAGAAGTTCGAACGGGTCGTGGAGCGGATACAGAATCGCGAAAAGTTCCTCATCCTCCTCTACAAGTTGGTCGGCATCGCTCAGGTCCGTGGACTCCGGCTCATCATCGAGAATCCGGCGACGCAACCGCACTACCTCTTGCTTACCCAGGTTTTTCTTCGGCCAACCATCATAGACAAGGACCGGACGCGCCGGGGAGACTACTTCAAGAAACCGACGGCTTACTGGTTCATCAACTGCTCTCCGGAGCAAGGTGAGACACTGCAAGACCCGGAGTTCCGCAAGACCATCCTCGGCAGTAAGGCCGGAGCCAAGGCGGGTATCTGCTCGGAGGAACGGTCAATGATGTCACCGGATTATGCTCGCAATTTCATCTGCGACCTCATCCTCGGTCGTAAACAAGAGATAGGACAATTACAATTATTCTGATGAAGAAAATCCTTGAAGCAATCCTCGGGCTCATCTGCATCCTTGCAATCTTCCTTGCCGGAGCAGAGAATCCGGACGGGTCGTGCAACATAGTATGGACACTATCTTGCATTGCCGTTGCCGCCCTCTGTGGATGGTCATGGGGAAAGATGAACCCAAAGCCGGTTCATGTCACTGATGAGGCTTATATCGAACTCCAGCGCCAAATTCAATACGAGATTGACGCGATGGAGGATGAGCCTTGCAAAACCATAGAAATCGAAGCGGAACTTCCGGATGATGCCGCCATCTATCTCACGATAGAAATGACGGCCAAGGTCACGAAATCGAAGTTCACCGACGACGCATGGGGCGCTCCGAAAATCTTCACCGAAACCAACTGGGAATGCACTTGCGAAATCACCAACATTCAAGTGCTTGACGGAAATGGCAAGGAACGGGAGTCGGACTTCGATGAAAGCAACCTCGACCTTGAATTCGAGGTGACTGACTGGGAATAACTTTTTTTGTTTTTCTAAATACTTACCATTATGCCAATTGTAAAAGCGAATCAGAATTTTCCGGCCCGTCCGGTAGTGATGCTCATTTATGGTGTTCCCGGCGTGGGAAAAACCAGCCTCTCGAACACCGCAGAGAACCCCGTCCTCGTTGACTGCGACCGTGGCGCAGACCGCGCCGTTATCCGCAAGGACACCCTCGTGTGCTCCAAGTGGGAGGACATCATCGCCGAGAAGGAGACCTTCGGGCAGTACAAGACCGTTATCATCGACACGGCCAAGGCTTGCCTCGACGACTTCCTCTGCGACTACGCCATGCGCGTGGATGATGCGTCGAAGAAGAACAAGCTCAAGATGTTTGGATATGTCGGTGACGCTTTCAAGGCGTTCGTGGCCTATCTCCGTTCCATCAACGTTGACCTTGTGATTCTCGCTCACGCTGCCGAGGACAAGGATGGTGACGACCGCATCTTCTATCCGTCCGTTACCGGACAGTCCAAGGACCTGGTGCAGCGTATCGCAGACCAGATTGGGTTCCTTTCCTACGGTGCAGACAACTCTCGCGTTCTTCACTTCCAGAAGAACCATCGAATCACCGCGAAGGATACCGCCCGTCTGGGCGACATCATCATCCCCGACGCCACCGACCCTGCCTACGCAACGGCCATGGCGAACATTATCGCCGCTACCAAGGCCCGCATCCAGGAGCGCACCAACGCCCAGAATGCGGCACTCGATGCCATCAAGGTTGCGGAGGACGCCATCGCCCAGGTGATTGACGGTCCGACCGCAGATGCAGCTCTTGCGGCTATCAATGCTTGCCCGCAGGCGGACATTACGCCCCTCAAGAAGAAACTCCGGCCGACCCTCAAGAGGCTCAACCTCAAGATGGACAAGGCTTCCGGCAAGTTCGTGGCGGCAGAGTAATGAAACGTATCGCTATCACCACCCTTGAGACCTATCGCAAATACCTCGCGGGTGATGAGTGGACTACCCAGGAATCTTTGATTCAGGGCCTCATCACCCCCTTCCAAGGTAATGCCTACACCCGCATCGGTACGGCGTTTCACGCGATAGTGGAGCAAGGCGAAGCGGTCATTGAGGAACTGCCCGAAATGGGCAAGTTCCAAGTGACCGTTGAGGGGTGGCCGGTAATCTTCAACGAAGCCCAGATAGCCATGGCGCTCAAGTATCGGGCGAAGCTACCCTATGCCTTCCATGAGGAATGGATAGGTCGCGAGTTCGACACCCCGTCAATGCCTATCTGGGTTCACGGGAAGGTGGACGTGCTTCACGGCACCTTCATCCGTGACATCAAAACGAAGTACAGCAAGGTCAAGTACGAGGACTATGCAGAATCTGCGCAATGGAAACTCTATCTTGACCTTACCGGCCTCGACACCTTCTACTTCGACTTGTTCGAATTCCCGAACTACAAGATAGACAAGCACGGATACGACGTCTCCTCCCTCGGAATTCAGCCTTATGGCGCCATCGAGTGCATAAGGTATGACGGGATGGTGGAAGAGAATCGCCAGCTTGTCTGCGACTTCACCGACTTCATCGTCAAGCACAATCTCACCAAATATCTTAAAGACAGAGCATTTTAATCACCATGGCACAACTTACTCAGCGTGGTCTGGTTTACTCGGTCGGTCCGACCGAATCCAGGCAGTATCAAGACAAGACATTCGTTTCCCGCGTCCTCATTCTCGAACAGCCCCGTTTCGACAACTACACTGGCGAGAAGTTGGGGAGCAATTACATCAAGTTCGAGGCCACCCGCGAAGAGACCTGCAAGATGCTTGACGGCTTCCCGCAGGGTTCGAAGGTGGAAGTGGAATTCGTCGTTCGCGGAACCAAATACGCCAAGAAAGACGGAAGCGGAGAGGACGTGTTCACCCACATCGAAATCCGTAACATCGGCCTTGCAAGCGGCGCCCAGGCGCAGGCTCCGGCTGGTGCTTCTCCCCTCCCCGCCGCACAGCCCGCACCCATCCCTGCGGCAAGGCCCGCACCGGCTCCGGCGGCGGCTCCTGCACCCGCTCCGGCAGGCGCGGCAGACGACTATGATTCCGAACTCGGATTCTGATGGTCTATCATACCCAAGACCCTTTGCAGAAGGCGAAGTTCCTCGCGAGAGCATCCTACCTTGCCGAAAAAGGAAAGGATGTTGACCTCGCGGAACTTCGCTCCACTGCGAAGCGGACGGTAAGCCAGAACAACCTTTGGTGGGCCTGGTGTTCACTGATGGCCGAAACCATCGGGGACAACAGCGTCGAAGCGGTCGCCCGCGATGTGAAGCGGGAAATCCTCGGACTGAAAAAGGTGGTCAATGTCTTTACGGGTGAAACGACCTACGAGGACTATCACACCAGGGACATGTCTGATGAGGAAATGAGCAAGTTCCTCACGGCGGTAAAGCAATGGGCGCAGCAGACATACAACTGGTGGCTCCCGTCCCGCGAAGACCCGGGCTTTGACGAACTTATGGCACAATACGGAAGAAGATGATTCACTCCTACGATACCGACCTTGCCATCGCTCTTGGCGGTATCGCCGAGGCCGTGGTGCTGAAAGAAATTGCCTATTGGTGCAAGAGAAACGAAGAGTCCGGAAAAAATGAGCACGACGGAAGATTCTGGACTTACAACAGTCAGCAAGAATGGCAGAACAGCTTTCCGGAACTTAACGCAAGGGGCGTTTTATTAAGGTTGCGCGAGGGCGGCTGGTTGCTTGCCGCCAAATATAGCAACAACCCGTGGGTTCACACGCTCTCTTATGCGCTTTCGGACAAAGCGATGGAGCTGTTCAAGCAAATCGATTTGTCGGAAATGGAAAATCGAAGTGCTCCGGAAGGACAATCATTATCATCTGGAGATACATCTGTAAAACAAACTCCGACAGAAAAAATACAAAAAGAGTTTGCCGCCGAAATCGACAGGCTCTATTCCCTCTATCCCGGGCAAACGGAGACCAGAGAGGGTAAGCGGAGCACGGGAAAGTGCTCAAAGGATAAACAAAGGATTGCCGGACTGCTCAAGACGCACACCGTTGAGCAGATAGAGCGTTCCATCACGAAGTACCTTGAGGAAACGGGTGGCCGTTATCTCAAAAACTTCTCAACCTTCCTCAACAATCTTCCAGAGTATGAAGAGGATGAACCCTTGCCGGAGGACGAGGGCTATATTGACTTTTAGCAAACAACATGGGTTCGAGAATAAACGAAGGCGACATATACAAATGGTTTTCCATCTTCCGGCCAAACGGCGAACTCGCCGAGATAAGGGTCAAGGACCGGATGGGAAAGATGTGGTCCGGATATTTTCGGAATCCAGACCAGGTGATAGCGGTCCTGAAGGAGCATGAGGAACTGTTGTATGGCAACGTCTTCCAGATTTTCAACTCCATCAATCCGGCTTGTGAATCCCGTCCCCAGAAAGACAAGATTCTCAAAGGAGCGACGGCTACAAGCGATAATGACGTAAACGGTCGTGACTGGGTTTTCATTGACATAGACCCGATACGCCCGGCAGATACCAACGCCACCGACGAGGAAGAGAAATATGCTATCACCGTTGCGAGAAAGGTTGTTCGGTATCTGTTGTCAGAGGGGTTCCGGGAGCCGGTAGTGATTGCATCCGCCAACGGAGCTCATGTGTACCTCCGTTGCCACCTCGCCAACACTCCGGAAAACACGAAACTCGTCACGGACTTCATCAAGGCGTTGGGGATGCTCTTTGATGATGATGTCGTCAAGATAGACCCGGCGATTTTCAATGCGGCTCGCATGGCGAAACTCCCGGGCACGCGCTCCGGCAAGGGGCGCGAGGATGATGATGTGCGCCCGCAGCGTTGGTGCCGGTTTCTCAAAGTCCCGGACGAAATCATCCCCACCGAAAGGGCCTTCTTCGAGAAAGTCGCGTCTTTGCTTCCGGAGAAACCAAGGCCGACGCAGTACAACGATTACGGGCGCGAGAAGTTTGACCTCCGGGATTTCTTCAAGAAGCACAACATTTCCGTCAAGCAGGAAGTGAGGGCCGCTGGTGGCACCAGGTTCATCCTCGACCATTGTCTGTTCAACGAGCAGCACCGAGGTAAGGATGCCATGATATTCCAGTACGACGACGGCGCGATTCAGTACAAGTGCCTTCATGCAAGCTGCTCGCAGTACCGTTGGCGTGACGTTCGTCTGCTCTACGAGCCGGACGCCTACGCATCCCGCCAGGACGTGTCCGATTTCGCCTACAAGCAACGGATGCAAGGGCGTGGCAAGCCCGCGTTCGTCCCGCAGGAAGAGACGCAGGACAAGGGCCCTATCTGGCTCGGACTGGATGAGATTCCGACGCTTGACCCGGATTCGGTGGAGAGCATCGCAACGGGCATCCGGGAGCTTGACAACAAGATATTCGGTGGCACGATACTCCAGCAGTTGTCTGTTATGACCGGTCGCCCGTCTTCCGGTAAGTCCACCATCCTCAACTCGATAATGCTGAGCTCGATTCAGCAAGGGTATCCAACGGCGATATTCTCCGGCGAGTTGCCAAATCCACTGCTCAAGTCGTGGATTACACTACCTGCCGCCGGACGGAATTTCGTCAAGGCTTCATTCAAGAGGAATGATTCGTGGTATGTACCGAAGGACGTTGAAGACAAAATTCTCGCATGGCTCAAGGGGAAGTTGTATGTGCATAATGCAGAGTATGGCAACAACTGGGAGCAGTTACGGAAGGACATTCGGGACATTGTTCGAAAGGGCGTCAAGAATGTAATCCTCGACAACCTCATGGTTATCGGACTGGATTATGAAACCGACAATGCCAAGTTGAGGGCACAGATAAACTTCATCAACGACCTTCACAATATGGTGCGGGAAGAGAACTTCCATTGTTGGCTTGTCGCTCATCCCCGCAAACAGACTTCGTTTCTTCGTTTTGAGGACATTGCCGGAGCCTCGGAAATCGGAAACCTTGCAGATAATATCTTTCTGGTCCACCGTATCAACCAGGACTTCGAGAACCAGGCGAAGACATTCTTCCCGAAACCGAAGCTGGAAGGTATCAAGGCGAGAGGGTTCACCAATGTGGTCGAGATAGCGAAGAACCGCATCCCCGGTCTCTATATCGGAGACCTCGTTGGCGTGTACTACGAGCCTGAAACCAAGCGGATGAAGAACGACCCTACTGAAATGTTCCAGTACGGTTGGGACACCACTCCAGTTCAACAACAACTGCCGCTCGCTCCGCCTGTGGAAGAGCATCACGACACACCGGAACAACCATGGTACAATAAAGAAGAAGACAATGAACTCGATTTCTAAAATCCGCGTCTATACCAATGGCATAGCCGTGAAAGGAACCGGAGCCTATGCCTACATCGTCCTCGAAAGCAAGGATTGCGGAGAGGTGCAGATTGGTGAAGGGAAGGGGCACATGTTCGCTCCGTCTCTGCTCAAAGCCAAGTTTGCCCAGGCCGGTCCCGCGACTGACGAAATGCGCATGAAGATGCGGGCCGTGTACGAGGGTGTCCGGCACTGTCCGGATGGTGTCGAGGTGGAGGTCTATACGGATAATTTTCTGATAGACACCGCGCTCAAGACCACTCCCCGCAACATGGAGGATGGGGACATTGCGGAGCGGTATCGCCAGTATGTCGCCGCCCACCGGATAAGTGTTGTTTACAACATTACCAAGTATTACAACGAGAACGACCTTCCGAACAACGACCATGACGAATGGACCTGGTGGGCTCATCACCTCTGCGAAGATGCTATCAAACGGTACAACAAGGAAAACAAAATCAAATAACTTATGATTAAAGCATTTAAGGGTTTTACCCGGGATTTGAAATGTAGAGGTTTTCAGTTCAAGGAAGGTGAGACCTTTGAGGTTCAAGGAGAACCGAAACTCTGTGAACACGGATTCCACGCATGTGAGGACCCGGTAGATTGTTTCTCTTATTATGCTCCAAGCGAGAGCGAGTATCACGAGGTCGAGCTTGAAGACGTATCTCCGGAGCGAAAAGAAGACAGTAAGGTCGTGGCGAAGAGAATCAAGATTGGTGCGAAACTTTCGCTCAAGGACATGATAGCGGCATCTATCGCTTTGCGTTTTTCCAAGACCACCGTTGAGCCTGGTGCGCACACTGACAAAGAAAGGTGTTCGGTTTCTGCCACTGGCTACAAGGGTGCCGCCTCAGCCACTGGCGACAATGGGGCCGCCTCTGCAACGGGGGACGATGCTGCCGCGGCGGCCAGTGGGGAGAATGGCGCGGAG
>JAEEGL010295425.1_pt1 | contig 10872 bp, 10 predicted proteins | sample 9134231 | NCBI WGS metagenome assembly JAEEGL01 (sample SAMN16246548, study PRJNA631951) | gut metagenome | biome: gut microbiome; feature: rumen; material: fiber-attached | host: Bos | place: Iran: Karaj | collected 2018-10
AACGTGTGTCCATCAACAACTCTTCTGATGCACTGAACAATGTATCAGAGAATCGCTCTCCTAAAATCTCATTTGCCTGTTCGAATATGGTTCTGGCTTTGGGAAATTGCTCGTAAAGGTCTTTTCCCATCCCCTCCTTCTGGCATCCTTGGCCAGGAAACAAAAATGCTTTCATAATTACATTTTCTATAAATCGTTCATATTAATGATTGATTTCCAACTACTATTAAAACTATACCAAAAGATATATTAGAAATAATTTCCAAGTATTGTCCGATAAAAAACCAATTAAATTAGTTTTATAGCTTACACCATTGCTTAATATCTTTCCATCGATTTTTGAAATACTTTTCATACCATCTTGTGTATTTTTCAATTGAAGTTCTCTCGTTTTCTGAATATTTGTCTTTTTCAAAATCTGCCATTTCTTTAGGAGAATACAAGAATCCGATAATCTTGGCAGGGTTTCCAATTACGATAGCATAAGGTGGAATGTTACTTCTCACGTATGAACCAGCTCCTATTCGTGCAAATCGACCGATAGAATGACAAGTATCTGCAATGTAAGAACGAGAGAGAATTCTGACACCTTCACCTATTTCCAGACGGCCTGGGATGGGCTTCTCAACATTCCTTTCAAGTGAATGTGTGTGCGTTTCAATGATGACGCCATTTGCTATTGAGACATTGTCATGTATGATTAATTCACCTGAATAATCGATGAAAACATTTTTTGACAACAAGATATTTTTTCCAACCCTTATTGAACCTTCCAAATAGTGATTCCGTTCTATTGTGACATAATTTGATACTTTAGCACCTTCACCAAGATTATATCTTTTCTTGTAGGCTTCTAAGCGTTCTCTGTATTTTACGGGATCCGACCCATATTTCACTTTAGAATACTTATCCACAAATGCAGCGTTCTCATATTTCCATACCGTCCAATCGTCACGATAATGATTCTTTTGCCCCAAGGATACGCCTAACTTCTCACGCTCTTCTTTGCTAAGTTTCCAAATCTCATTAGATTTGTATTGATTACTGAAAATATAGTATTTCTTGAAACATGAAATGATATCCAACCATATAGCCAAACGGCTTTTTCCTGCTACGGGGGCAATTACCTTTGCGTCATGCCATCCATACAGTAATACTTGCTTGATTCTTTTTCTTTTTAACCAATTCATAAAAGATAAATCTACAATATACATTTGTTAATTCTATCGGAGACAAATTGAAGAGCGAGAGCCAAGGGGATTGACACAGCTGGTATAACAAACCACCAGAAAACAGGATTAAACAAACCCCAAGAATCAGTGACGGTCATCACTCTTCTAAACAAGATATGGACTATATACAACTCGAGAGATAAAGCACCAACCCAAGCAAGACTATTCCAAATCCATGTAGTTTTGCTTTTCCGACGATAAAAAGTATAACACAAAATAATAGCAATACTTATAGGACAATATATGTATCTGATTAATACGAGATAAGGTGGTCTCAGGCTAATAAAGGCAAAAAGTCCTATTCCGATGATAAACATAAACAACACCAACTTTAACGGAATTCGTCGTTCTGATAAAACGATGGGGGCAACCATGAGGCCAACCATAAAAACCGGGATTCGAGATAAAGCTTTTTCGGAGGTACGAAAGAGCCAAAATCCAGTTTTACACATCAAAAGTTCTAACAAAACACTAATAACAATAATGCATATTGTTGATACATGGTGCGTTTTCTTATCCCACCTATGTAATAGAGGAAAAAACAAATATAAAACAAAAATGAATGCTACATACCATATTGGATGCTTGCCGTTTAACCAAAAATTGACAGTCGTAACATTATATAAATACTCACAAAAACCGTCTTTATAATAAATGAAATCATACCAAATAAAAAATGGTATTGCCATTAGCAGATACGGCAAAACAACTCTCTTGATTCTGTGCTTATAAAAATTTATCGTATCATTATTTTGGATAGACTTGCTCAAACCAACAGCGGAAAGAAACAAAAAAATATCTACGCCCATGTTTCCTCTCGATAATATCAATGACAACCCTTTGGTCACATACCCCAAATTGCCTATGCCTACATTTCTAAAGATATGGAACGCCATAATCCATAGTATAGAGAAACCAAACAATTCGTTCCGGTACTTCATCACATCACACCAAGAGAAAGAATTGGTCTTATCCGATACCATTACTGAATATAAATACTATCTGTTAAAAATTTTAAGTTGACCTTTTTTTTCAAGTTACTTACCTCAGCAGAAACTAATCTATTTCTTTCCACTTTAGATTCTATAGAACTACCCATGGACAAACCTTGCTGGAAATAATTCTCCTCCGAATTAGAACTAAATCCATCGAAGCCCGCTATCGAGACCTCTCGTATTCCCATTGACACAAAAAGATTTAACAACATCAATGTTGGATTGTCGCAAACTATTGGATTTTCTGCCAAATAAGATGAATAATTAACTTTAATTGTATCTGGCAATATTTTATGCAAGTTTGATGTCTTAATAAACTTACCCACATTCTCTGGCTTGTCTATCAAACGCTTTTCGTTATTAACAAACAGGTAATCATAATAATATTGTTTCGATGAGCGATTGACCCCAATAACGACCGATTTGTTCTCTTCGATAAACGCCTTTATTTGGGCTTCATTAACTGCAATACTCTTACCAGGAGCTAATATGAGGATTGGGCGAGTACCAATTTCTTCACGGAGTGTTTTTACTTCCTCTTTATCGTCAATATAGTTATCCATGTAACTATTATAATACTTAGCTGCTTTTTCTTTGGAGAAGCTTATCTTATCTTCATCGCTGATTCTGCCCAACAATTCGTGAATCGACTTGACGGTAAGGGTGTTCTTCTCTGAAAAAAACAAGGCATAATTAGGATGACAATTATGAATAGAAGAAAGATAAAACGGAAGTGAATATCCCCAAAAATGACGGGCAAAAATCGGCTTCAGACACTCGTCAAATACTTCCAAAAAAGGTTCAATATTATAGTTCTTGTTATAAAAACGGTTCAAATGTTTAGCGAATAGTTCAATATTCAGATTTCCTGCGCCACGTCCTATACCAAATACACTTGCATCAATAATCAAACTATGAGTCAATCCTTGCTCTATCATATATTTTGCATTACTGTAGGCCTGCTGCAAATTATTATGGGCATGATAACCAAGTAGGATTCCATCTCGCAAATTGTTGTCAACAAGGAAAATAAGCCTTCGGAAATCTTTTAATTCCAAAACGCCAAAACTATCTACCACATAAAAAGCCTCTGCGTTTGTTGCATTAGCCATACTGATTAACTCTATAAACTCTTTATCGCTATAGTTCAGCACCCCCATCGGCTGAATGTAATATCGGTATCCCTTCCTATCAAGTTCACTGATATAATCAAATACCTCCTTCAGGTTCTTTTTATGGAATGCCAAGCGGATAATAGGATCATCTTGTTCGGCAACAGGCAGTTGTTCGGCAGGATATTCCCCATAATTGACCATCACGGCATAGTCTTGATTCTCCGTTTTTATATTAGAGAATGCACGGCGAACATCTTTTATACTATTATAGCGGGCAGAATTGACATTACCTGAGTTAATGGTACTAAGGTAGCCGAGTTCCATTACTTCTACGCCTGCAATCAACACTTGATTGACAAGACGCCATATGACATTTTGACCGAATTCCCAATTATTGATATACCCCCCGTCGCGGAGCGTACAATCAAGAAGTTTAACTTCATTCATAGCTGTTATTTATGTCTGCTTGCCTATATATCAAGGCTGCTTATGTTCATGCTTCTCATTATTTGTTCCAGCAAGTCGTTCACGCAGTTGTGTGGTCGAAATCCCTTGGGTATAAGGTATGTAGATTACATCACAGCCCACTGTTTTCAATTCTGCTTCTATCTTGTTCCAAACTTCTGTTCCCTTCCAATCATCACCAATAAAAGCTACATCAAAATGGAGTTTTTCCCATGCATCCATCTTGCTTCGAGTCTCATTCTTTACTACTTCGTCAACATAACGAATGGCACCGACTATATCAGCTCTATCTTCGTATGGAATGACGGTTGGCCTATTTTTACAATGCATCACCCATTCATCAGAATGAACACCAACGACAAGATAGTCACAATACTCTTTGGCCTGTCTGAACAAATTCAGATGCCCCTTGTGGAACATGTCAAAAGTTCCCACAGTAAATCCTTTTTTATACTTCCTTGCCATATTATTTTCAGTATTTATTATTTCTCATTGATCTAATCATTTTTTCAATGGTTTCGTCAAGTGTATAAACAGGTTCCCATCCCAAATCCATTAGTTTTGTTGAATCCATAAGGGTACAACCCTCTTTTCGATACCCAAGTTTTGACACATCTCCAACAATGTCGAACTTCAATTGAATATTAGAACCTGCCACTTTTATCATTCTATTCGCTATGTCGCGAATACTAATGGCATTATTCATATTGGTAAGGTTGTATGCATTACCACTGTGGCCATTAGCTATCACATATAGCATGGCTATAGCAGCATCGTCTGCATCAAGATAACTGCGCACCGTTCCTCCACTTGATTTAAGAATAATATCGCGTTCTTCAATGATACAACGAGCAAACTCCGCAAAAAAACGTGGGTCGTCATACTCCACTCCTTCACCAAAGGTTGAAGTCAATCGAACCGAATTGGATTTGAAATCGAATTGTGATGACCACATGCAACACATCATTTCGCTCATTCGCTTCATTTCGGCATAGCTGCTACGAATTTCAAATGTATCGAGGTTGCATGGAAAATTCTCTTTAAAAGGCATTTCTTGCTGCACATCACCATAAACCTCGTATGTTGAGACAAACAAGAAAGGAGCCTTACAATGTAGGGCGTTATAATCCAGAAGTTTTTGCGTACTCCCAATATTTGTGGTAAAAAAAAGTCTCGGATCTCTAAGATGCATTTTCTTACCACCACTAATTCCGGCACAATGAATGATTGCATCATATTTGTCAATGCTTGGTTCCTGATCTCCATCCATATCCCAACGAACAAAATCAATTCCTTCAGGTATTGCCGGCATTGTTTTTTTAAGTTTCGACTCATTCCTATAGAGTCCAATGCCTTTAATACTTGCGTTATGATCTTTGTGCAAAGTTGCAATAAGAGCAATAATACGAGCACCTATCAAACCGGTAGCACCGCTGACAAGAATTGTCTTACCGCTTAATTTATCGGCAAGAAAGCTCAAATGCTTATTCAATAGAAAATTCATTGTTGCTTTTTAAAATATGTTTTCATGAATTCTGTATATGGAATATCAGCATTGAAGATCGTATTGCCATGATGTAAACCACGTTGCTCTACAGGTGGTAACTCCAAATAATCTCCATACATTATCTTTAAGAATCTATCATATCCAACAGGAACTGGAAATTTAAAACCCTCAAATTCCCAATCAATTGAACTTGAAAAATCTTCAGCATACCATAATTTTCTTGAATAGCTAATAACAGCTGTGGAGCCAACGGTTACAAATTTTGTAGGTCTATCATTACATTCCTGAGCAATTTTTTCCAATTCCTTTAAAGTATCAAATGGATCTCGTCCACAATAATTCTTCACCCTTTCCTTATCCTTCTCTGACAAATGAGGGTTTGACATCCTCATATAAGTAGAATTATCGATATTCAGACTTTTAATTTTTGAATATCTCTCTTCACCTCCAATTTCATCCCAATTATCTATTGGGAAAACTGACAGCCACATGCCGTTATTATAATTTTGATATGCAAACATTTGTGTTAACCCTGTCGTATTTGAATTCCTAATTTTTGCAAAGGAATAAAAATATCCTTTATCTGTATAAGGAGTTTGCAAAAAATAAGGAGCGACAAATTCTTCTGACAACTCTATAAATTTTTGATAATCTTTCCTTGGCATTAGAACATCTACATCATCATCCCAAGGTATAAAGCCTTTATGTCTAATTGCTCCTAGAAGTGAACCCGCCTCTAAAAAGTACGTTAAATTGTATTTCTTACATATCCTATCAAAAGTCATCATAAGGTCTAATAATACAACCCAGACCTTCTTCCTTTCGGTTGTTACGAGAAATTCATTTCTAACTTCCTCCTTAAGAAAATCTTTTGTAATAACACCTTTCTCTATGATTCTTTCTATCTCAGTCATAAGTTCTTATTTTAATAGATTTGTTATCATTTCGTCCTTAAAAATAGTTGGTCTCCACCCCGTATCTTTCATTAGTTTGGAGCAATCCATTCCTGCGCAAACAGTAGTTCCATTGTCGGCCACATCAAATCGTACATTATAACCTAAAGAATCTCCAATAGCTTTTACGCTATTTGCATATTCTAGAAGGGAATATTGTATACCTATTCCGAGATTATATATATACCTTTCTTCCTTGAATTTTGTTGTTGCAAGAGCACTTAACCCCGATGCAGCATCGGTTACATCGAGTAAAGACGCATATTGATTTGGTGCTGTTACTGTGAAAGATTCGCCAATTTTGGCTTTCTGAGCAAAGAAATACAAAAAACGTTGAGGCATCATTAAACTGGCCAAACGTACATTGACAACACAGGGTATTTCTGACAGTCGGAACATTTTCTCTGAAGCATATTTGGCCATGCTATATAGATCAACGGGGGCTATAGGAGATCTTTCGTTCGACAATTCTCCCACAGTCAACCGTTTATAGACACCTTGAGACGATATGTTAATAGCAACATTTACTCTTAAATCTTCAAGTCTTTGAATCAATCTTTCTGTAAAATCAAAAGTTTGGGCCAGCAATTCCGGATCATGACTGCGAGCAAATGCGCAATTTATTACTATATCAATCGACTGGAAAGATTCAGAGAACAAGCCGTTTAACGGATAATAAAACAACCTCTCATTCGCAGGTAATCCATTAGCTTTATCTTCTGGTCGACCTCCAATCGCTATCACTTTTATTTCCGTGTGTTTTAATAAATCCTTAACTACATGATGCCCCAAAAAGCCAGTAGCACCTGTGACTAAAACCGTTTTCATTTTCTCAAATTACAAATCCATCTATATCATTATACTCAATACCTGACAACAAAAGTTCTTCACCTTGCTCTCCTAGGATATGAATAGAATTATCTATCCTCTGCATAATAGGAAGTAAATCCTCCTTGCTTTTTACTGATCCAAGAACTCTTACTGTTATTTGTGCTAACAAGCCTTTCATATTTTCAGTAATGGTCTCTCCTGGTACATGGGCTATTACAACATCTTCCACCTCATCCATAGCTTTTACCTCATTGATTCCAGTGATATCATTGATTGTTCCAGGAGCGCTTAAGCAAGAAACATTGAATGCTGGAGTTGCAAATTCAGGAGTTGCCTTGTTTGCAATACTTTCTTCTCCCATCTTACCTGTTAAAGCGAATTGAATCATCATCTCCAATGGATTATACCCACAGACACGTTCCAATATTTTGTATTCTAATGAACCTGTCAAACGGAACCCCATGTCATAGACATAACACGTTCCATCCTCCACCTTGCATTGCATGAACAGCATACCATCCTTAATACCCAAATGACTGAACATCCTTTTACAGTTATCTTCCACCTCTGCACGGTATTTAGGAAGGAAAACAGATGGAAATGTATAACCTACAGGGAGCGGAATAACATCTTGTCCTTGATTGTGTTTAACATGGCGATTACCAAGAGCCGACAGATAGTAATTTCCATCTTGGAAAGTCCAAAATACTGTCACCTCTCGACCATCCATATAGCGCTCGATGAGTACCTTTCCTGTTTTAGAGGCTTCTTTCCCTATTTCTACAGCTTTTTCTAATTCTTGTAAATTATGGCAAATTGTAATACCACGCGACCCACTGCTGTCAACGGGCTTTACCAAAATCGGATACCTAATGTCGGTGTCGTTTACGTCATATTCTTGAATTGTAGGTACACCGAACTTTCGGCACAAGGCTTTGTATTTGTCCTTTGCTATAAGCGTTTCAAACTGATTTTTCGTTCCATAACATGGCAATCCAGCTTTTGTGCAGATGTCAGCATAGTAGGGCAGAAGCATATCATTGAAGCCAACAAAAACACCATCAATGTTTTCTCTCTTGATAACCTCAACCACTGCATCTACATCCGTAACGCTCACCTGTATGTCTTCATCTGCTATAAGCTTTGCAGGCGACTGCTCTTTAGGGTAGTAGTCTGCTACGATAGCCACAATGCCCATCTCCTTTGCTTTTCGTACAATTTCACAGGAAATACGCATTCCTCCCATGATAAGCAACCGTTTTCCTCTTAAATTTGTTCCCATTCTTTTATAATTGAAACAATTCTGTTCATATCATTTTCATCATATCTTTGGTCTATAGGGACACAAATAATATTGTCTGCTAACCTGTATTCCAAGTCGTTCGGAGAACACCATTCCAGTACATTAGGCCAGTATGTAGCACAAAATATCTGCTGTTGAGCCAATTCTTTCGTCAACTTGCTACCATTTTCCGACAACAAAGGGTAAATTAGAGGTATTTCAAATTCTTTATCAAATTGTAGTTGAAGGAGATTCTTACCGTGGAATGCTTCGTCCAAAATGCCGAAATTTCTCTTACGCCTCTTCTTAATATCATCAAAGTCAATAGAATGAAGAATGGCTTTTGTTAATTCAGACATTCTGCAAATAGGCAGTCCTTTTAGTTTCCGACTGTTTTCTTTAAAATCCAAATACCCCTCTGATGGAATTAAATCATGCCGCTTCAATAGATGGGAACATCTATCCCAAGATAGGTCTTTTTTAAATTGTTGTATTTCTATACCTTTCTCACAATATGCAATTCCTCCATCAGGAATGCCTACAAATTTACGTGGACTATAGAATGTCTTAATCCCAGTTATTCGCTCTGAAAAATATGCTTGGGCATTATCTATGATAAGTTTATCAGCATACTTATTAGATAAATACTGACAATAATTCCCTTTTATACCAAAATAATTAGTATAGAGCAAATAGTCGTAACAACCCAATGCTATTTCATCTGAAATTTCTAAATTTTCATCAATATGATACCATGAAATAGAAATACCCAGCTTATTGATAGGCTCCAACACCACGTCACAAGTGAAATATGGAAGATAGAGTCGTTCTATAGTTGGAATGGAACGCAAGATATACTCTAATGCATTTCTACCACTATTCAATAACACACCATCTTGACATGGAAATGCACCTCTATCACTTAGTTCTAATTCAAAGTATCCACCTATAGGATGTTGGTCTGTCATTAGTTTTGCTGTTGTTCGTTTTTTTAGAAACTTCAATGATTAATCATCAATTAGTTTTCACTTTCACGATTTGATTTTTATTGCTGATATAATCGTTTGTTTCTGCTCTGCTTTGAAATTTCAAAAAAACTGATCCAATCGCGTCATTTGCTCCTTTAAAAGAGTTGACATGTGAACCTATTGATGGATAAATAGCTTCATTAAGAACATGTTTCTTTTTAAAATCCGCTTCATATTCAACACCCATGAAAATGCCATCTCTTTTTGAATGGAGAATATCATTCACATAAATGGCATCGTAATGAGGCATTTTAAATTCAGGCAATGGCTCTCCTATAGCCTTACAGACTTCTGCTTCAATCAGATCAATTCTTGTTCCAATGCGTTGTAGCTCGGCAATTCGATTACCACCAGCCCGTGGCGATACTTCCATAATGTATGGTTTCTCATTTTTACAAACACGACACTCTACATTGTAGAGACCTGTACCACATTTCAATAAAGTAATCAATCGCTGAAGTTCACATGTTAAGTAATTTTGGTGATCTTGTTTCATCGTTGTAGGCCATACCTCCAATGCTGGGGTATAAGGATTAGTGGCATCTTTGTCAAACAATTGGTCAGAGTAGTCTGCATAGACCAATTTTCCATTCAAACTAAAACAATCTGCACTTGATTGAAACCCATCCAATTCCAAGAAATCCTCGACAATAAAATGTCCGTTATGAGATTCTTTTAGAGCATAGGCTATGGCCTTTGTTAAGTCTTTCGGATCATCAACCCTTGATACTCCTTTACTTCCTGCACTATCTACGGGTTTAACTATTACAGGCCAATTAAAATAATCTACGTCTTTGAGTGCATCATCTGCATTGATATAACCTTTAGCGTTTGGAACGTTGAACCCATGCTCTGAAAGGAACTGACGGAAATGTGATTTATCTTGTAGTATGCAAGCCGAATTATAAGAACAAGTAAAAGGCAGGTTCATCTTTTCTGCCACGTATGCAGCAGTAACTACTCCTGGATCAACAGCGTATGAAAGAATGCCGTCTATTTGTATTTCCTTAGCTAAAGCAAGTATCTTCTCCTTGTCTTTTTCAAGAATACTCACATTATGGTATTCATCAGAGTACTTATGAGCAATGTTATCAGGTAGATAATCCACTGTGATGACATGGACACCATGCTTGTGGGCCGCCTCTATAGCTGGTAATAGATAGCGGATACCACCAAGGAGCATCAATTTCTTTTGCTTCATTACTCTACGATTAGGCCAATGATTCTCTCTATATCCTCATCTGTCAATGCATGATGCATAGGCAGACATATCACTTCATTGGCAATTCGTGTTGCTACGGGCAGATTCTCAGCCGATGCAGAAGGAAGACTACGGTAAGTGCTGAATGTACTGATAAGCGGATAGAAATAACGACGGCCCAACACTCCTTGCTCTTTCATTTTGAAATAGAGTTCGTCACGTGTCATGCCATATTGCTTTGCATTCACGAATATAGGGAAATA
>JAEEGL010426091.1_pt1 | contig 10872 bp, 6 predicted proteins | sample 9134231 | NCBI WGS metagenome assembly JAEEGL01 (sample SAMN16246548, study PRJNA631951) | gut metagenome | biome: gut microbiome; feature: rumen; material: fiber-attached | host: Bos | place: Iran: Karaj | collected 2018-10
CGCTCCGAGGCGGTCTCGTTGCCGCAGCCGCTGCCGTTGGAGGGGCTGCCGTCGGAATTGAAGCGGTAGTAGTAATAGGGGACGATGCGGTTGAGGTTGGAATCGAGGCTGTAGGTGTGGTTGTACACCACGTCCATCACCACGCCGAACCCGCTTTCGTGCAGCGCCTGCACCATCTGCTTGAATTCCCTGATCCGGACCTCGCCGTGGTACGGGTCGGTCGCGTAGCTGCCTTCCGGCGCGTTGTAGTTCTTCGGGTCGTAGCCCCAGTTGAACTGCGGCTCGTCAGACGCCTCGTCCACCGTGGCATAGTCGTATACCGGCTGCAGGTGGACGTGGGTGACGCCCAGGTCCGCCAGGTAATCGATTCCCGCGGGCTCCCCGCTGCCGTTGGCCAGGCCGTGCTCCGTAAACGCCAGGTATTTGCCCGGGTATTGGGAGGATTCCAGTTTGTTGGAGAAATCCCGCACGTGCACTTCCCAGATTACAGCCTCGTTGTACGCGCTGATGTTCCTGATATATGAATCCGCGTCAAACCCTTCCGGATCTGTCGTTTTCAGGTCCACCACCATGCCCCGGTCGCCGTTGACGCCGACGGCCCGGGCATAGGGATCCACGGTTTCCTCTTCGCCGAGGGAAGTACAGACCAGGTAGGTGTAGTACGTTCCGGAACCGCAGGGGGCTTCGGCGCTCCAGACGCCCTGTTCCCCGCGGGCCATCTCGATGGTTTCGCAGGCTTCGCCGCCGTCCCCGGCTTCAAACAGGTTCAGCCGCACCCGGGAAGCGGTGGGCGCCCATACCTTGAACACCGTCGTTTCCCCGTCCGTCACCGCGCCCAGGTCGTCGCCCTCATAGGTGTACGCCGCTTTGAACTCCGCGGAATCGAACACCCGGGTGGGCACGGCGCTGATCTCGCCATATCCCTCGATATAAACGGTATAGACTTTGGACAGGTCCAGTTCCCCGTCCACCGTAATCTTGCCGGTCACCACGTTGTTGTTCAGGCTCGACAGCCCGGTCACCGGGATCTCCTGCCCGTCCGCGGTCACCCGCACCTGGTCCAGGGACTCAAGGCGCGTCGCCGGATTCAGGAAATACTGGATTTCGTTCATGGCCGTAATACCGGCCAGCGTGAACTTTTTCTCCTCAAACAGCGTTTTCCCGTGGTCGTTGCTCAGATACATATGGCTGTCACCCGGTTTCAGGAATACTTCCGTGACTTTTCCGGTAATATCCGCGTACCGGTCCGCATCGACGTCCTTCGTGGCCGACCCCCAGCTGGTTCCGCCCGGATCGGAGCAGGCCTTGCGGACGATAAACCCGACCTTGTCCACGCCCTCCGGCACGTCCAGCACCACCCGGACGCCGTAGTCGCACGGCTCGAAGAGGTAGCCGCGCCCGTCGGCGTTCGGGAACCAGATCCACATGTCGCACGTCGCGTAATCCACGCCTTCCCCGTACCAGTAGAAAACCACCCGGTTCATGCCCTCCGCCGGTTCGCCGGTTTCTTCCGCTCCGACCGCCGGAATGACCAGCGTAAACAGGATCGCCAGGCCGACAACAAGACTGCAAAACCGTCTGAACATATGCAATTCCCCCTTTTCCCGGATTGTACCATCCGCCGCTTTTCCCTGTCAAGGCGGTAACCTTAGAGCGGGGAAGATCGTTTGCTTTTTTCCCCTCTTTGTGAGATAATAAGGGGTGGAGGATGAATCGCAATGCTGAGAATCGGCCAGTTTACCGACACATTCCTGCCCATTGTCGACGGGGTGGGGCGTGTTGTTTATGCCTATTCGGATACGCTGAGCAGGATGGGGCACCAGGTGACCGTGGTCGCCCCGATGTACGATACGGGTTATCAGGGCGGTTTCTCTTTCCAGCTGGTTGATTTCAAGGGGCGCAGCCTCCCCGGCCTGCGGCAGTACCGCCAGGGGGAGGCCGTATGGGATTCCCATTACCGCAAGCGGATGCGGATGATTGAGCTGGACCTGATTCACGCCCACAGCCCCTTTACCTCCGGCTCGGAGGCGCTGCGCCTCTCCTGCCTGCGGAAGCTTCCGCTGGTGGGGACTTTTCATTCGAAGTATTACGACGATTTCCTGAAGGCGACGAAATCGGAATCCATCGCGAAAATGGGAACCAAATTTGTCGTCAATTTCTATAACCGCTGCGATGAAGTATGGGCGGTCGGAAAAAACACGGCGGACGTGCTCCGCGGCTACGGTTTTGAAGGTGAAATCCACGTCATGCCGAACGGGGCGACCTTCCGCTCCGTTTCCCCCTCGGATGTGGACGAGGTGTCCCGCCGCTGGAACCTGGGCGGCGATCCCGTCATCCTGTTCGTCGGCCAGATGGACTGGAAAAAGAATATCCTGACCGTGCTCGAAGCCTGCGCCATGCTGAAAAAAGCCGGCAAATCCTTCCGCCTGCTGCTGGCGGGCCAGGGCATGGATATGCAGCATATTGAGGAGAAAATCCACGACCTGAATATCCAGGACCGGGCCCAGATGCTCGGCCATATTACCGACGCTTCCCTGCTGGACGCGCTGTACGCCCGGGCGTCCGTGTTCGCCTTCCCGTCGCTGTACGACGCCGCGCCGATGGTGGTCCGGGAAGCCGCCGTCATGGGGACGCCTTCCGTCATGGTGCGGGGCAGCACCGCGGCGGAGATTATCCGGGACCGGGAAAACGGTTTCCTCTGTGAGAACAATCCGAAAGACCTGTGCCGCGTGATTTCCGGCGCGCTGGATGATCCCGGCCTCCTCGCCCGGACAGGCGAAAGGGCCCGGGAAACCATCCCCGTGCCCTGGGAAACCATTATGGAAACCGCGGTATCGCGCTACACCCGCCTCGTCGCCCTCGGCAAGGAAGGCAAGCTCAAGGACAAGCGCCTCCGCATTGTCTGATGCTTTACCGGCGTTAAAACATCGCCGCCCATGATCCGGGCGGCGATGTTTTATATTCTTCAATGAATGTTCCTCAGGTTTCGCGGTCCGTCGCGGCAGCCATGCTGTGTCCGCAGGAGGGGCAGAATTTCGCGTCCGCCGCCACCGGCTCGCCGCATTCCGGACAGACGGCCCGGAGGGGTGTTCCGCAGTGGGAGCAGAACCGGGCGGAACCCGCGTTGTGCGCCCTGCATTTCGGGCAGACGGCGGCGCCTTCCTTCAGGATCGCGCCGGCGCCGTTGATCACGACCTGCAGTCCGCCGGTCAGGATCGTCTGCTCAATGACCCGGAAGACTTCTTCCGGCATCCTCTTCTGGCGCCAGGCGCCGATGCCCGCGCTGATGGCGAAGGGCCATGCGACAAACCATCCCACTGCCGCCGCGCCGACCTTATCCGCCCACTGTCCCTGGCCGACGTTCACTGTCAGGATATCCCCGACCGCCATAAACTGGATGGTAATGGCGAGCCGTGTGCCGGAGATGGTTTTCCATCCGTCGCCGGGCTGGCTGGCCTGGACCACGTAACCGTCGGTGGTTTTGGAAGACTTGGTTTCCATGGATTTGTTCACGCGGCAGTAGGTATCGACCGACTCCACAATGTTCTCAAGGGTCGCGCCGCCGATCATGCGGAAAGATCTGGATTCGTTAGCCATAATAAAGCTCCTTTCATGGGTTTCAACCCGTCGTTTTTTTCGGGGGATTTTTGTTTTCCCCTGTTGACGGGCACAGTGTAGCATGCCCCTCCCCCGCGTTTTGCATTTCGTTTCCAGGGCGGAAACCCAAGGAAAAAAGCCATCCCCCGCGGGATGGCCATGGATGGGCCGGCGGCATACAGAACGCGCCGCCTACCGGATTTCAACGGTAAACTGGGCGGGGTGCCAGGCAATATATACGGTACCGTTGATCCAGTATATTTTCATCGTTTTCCCCGCGGTACCGACGGTCGCTTTCCATCCTTCCTGTTCGCTTCCTGTGATTTCTTCCCCGAAACCCAGCTCCGCGAGCTGCCGGATATATGCCGAATAATCTTCCGCCGAAACCTCCGGAATATACCATGTCAGCACGTCGGGCAGGTCCTCCGTGCCGGCGTCGCCTTCATTCGCGTGGAGGCTCTTGTCCGCGGACTTCTGCCAGAACGCGGGAAGCGGAAGGACGTCGGCCGGCGATCCCGGCAGCCAGCGGAAATCCGCGGCCACGGCTTCCGGATCCTGCGCGTAGCGCCGGATCGCATAGGTGTTCCGCCCCTCCGCCGCGGCCATCTCGTCCGCCAGGGTTTCCAGTTCCGTGACCACGGCGGCGCATGCTTCCGTGAGGGAAACGGGATCGCTGTTCCACGGCTGCCGGTATTGCGCGATCACCGGCCACCGTTCCGGCAGGCTGTCCCAGAAGGCGATCACGTCGGGATCATCCGCCACCGGCAGCAGCAGGCTGTTCAGCCGGCAGCATGTATATTCCGCGTCCAGGGCCAGCCTTTTCCGCATGCTCTCGTTCACTTTTTCCCCGGCGGACAGCCCCTCCTCCAGGTAGATCGGATAACTGTGCAGGAAAACTTCTTCCGCCGCGACCCTGCCGATCCCGTCCTCCAGGGCGGTCCGGATCTCCCGCGCCCCGTCGTCCAGCCCGATGGCTTCGATCTTCATCCGCATCAGGGCCGTCAGCGTATCCTCGTCCAGCGTCATTTCCGGCGCCCGGAATGCCCGGAGATACTCCAGGGTCCCGCTGCACGCGAGCCTGGCCCGGATGAGGGAAGCGTAATCCCTCCGCCCGTAAAAAGCGCCGGCCTGCCGGCAGCAGTCCGCCAGGCAGCCCTGGATCTGTTCCCGGGCGTCCATGAAAACGGCCAGCTGGTCCAGCATGGCGGAAACAGGCGCGTCCTGCCCGGCGGCAAGGGACGGCATGGCGGCCCACACCATGAGCAGCGCGGCAAGCAGGGCGATCATCTTTTTCATTTCGTTTCCTCCTCATACATGACCGGAAACCGCGCCAGTGTCCGCCGTGCTTCCCGCGAACGTTCGCCGGCTTTCTGAATGGCGTAATCGATTCCCCGGGAAAGATCCGGCGACCGGTTCTCCTGCGCGTAAGGCAGGGCCTGCAAACCGATCCGGTAGACTTTCTGATACTCCTCCGGCATACCGTCCTGATGGGGATAGGATACGGCCCGGTCCAGCAGCCACGCCAGGTCTGCGTCCGCTTCAGCCAGCTCTTTCAGGGCGGCGGCGAACGCTTCCCTTTCCTCCTCCCGGCCTTCCGCGACCAGGCGCCCGTACGCCCGGATATACGGCGGGTATTCCTCCGCCCGTTTTGCCGGCAGCTCCAGCAGTTCCCCGCATTTTTCGAAGTCAAACGGCTTGCCTGACCAGGGGATGACCGTTCCCCCGCTGCTTTGCATGGCGCCGATTGCGGCCCGCACCGTTTTTTCCACGGGATTTCCGTACCACGCGATTTCCGCGAGGCATGATTCCGCGCCCGTTTTGCCGGCCAGCAGGGAGGACATCGCTTCATACTGCAGGCCCGCGTATGTATACTGCGCCAGCGCGGCGTCCATCACCGTTTCGCTCACGGTTTCGTCGTAGGGCCTGGGCTTAAGCCAGATTTCCCAGCAGAGGAAGAACACGCACGCCAGGCATGCCAGCACGCCCGCGCAGATCACGCCGGTCCGCGCTTTGGCCCTCCGGATGGCTTTCCGGTTTTCCGCGTCCATCCGGACCAGGTAATCCTGCAGGATCTGGTGCCGGATATGGTAGCCGCCTGTTTCACCCCGCGTAAGCAGGCCGAGTTTTTTCCACAGGATATCGTGGACGATCTGCCCGTACCACGCGTCGCCGCCGTCATCGCCGGCGATTTCCCCGCTGTGGCCGACCCATTGGGGAAAAGCGCGGGCCAGGGTGCGCGTATCCATGATTTTCCGACACCTGAGCACCGGGTCCAGCAGGGATTTGTCATCCGGTGCGGCGTTCTGTTTCCGCGTTTCCCGCGCGACGGCCGGCAATACCAGCCGCACCGCGGCTTCCGCCTGGTACTGCTGCCGCTGTCCCTCCTGCCCGGCCTTGTCGCACATGGCGGCCAGGTAGGCGTCGATCAGTTGCTCCGCGGTCTCGCACTGCACCTGCCGGTCCCGTTCCCTGGCGGTCTGGATAAACAGCGACAGCATCAACGGCGTTTTCAGCAGTTCCCGCATTTCACCGCTTTCCGGCATCAGCAGGCCCCGGCGTTCCAGCGCCCGGTCCACGTCCTGTTCCGTCAGCAGGTCCAGCCTCGCCGGACGTATGGGGATGCCTTCCGGGCGGACGCGGCCGGTAACCACCACCGACAGCCCGGCCAGTTCCGACAGCGCTGAAATCTCCCGGAGCAGGCCCGCGGTATCCCCGGCAGCTTCGTTCAGCCCGTCCAGCAGCAGCCACATGACCGGGCGGTTTTCTCCCCGGCGGACGGCCGGCGTCCCCAGCTGTTCCGTCAGGATATGCCGGGCGTCTTCCATCGTGCGCGTATGGCTGTCAAAGCGCAGTTCCCGGAGAATCCGGTCGATAATGAAATGGCCGTCCTCTTCTTTCCAGTCATACAGGGGCAGGTACATCACCGCGGGATTCCGGGCCGAGTAGGCCGGAGGCGCGGCGAGAACGGTGCGCAGCAGCGCGGTGGATTTGCCGCCGCCGCCGATTCCCTCGATGAAAACAGGCGCTCCATGGCTGCCGCAGGCTTCCCGCATGAAATCTTCCAGGAGCACGGATGATCCGTATTCCTCCGCGGTGACGCGCAGGGGATACAGTTCCGCTTCTTTTTCCAGGTATGCCAGGGACGGGTTGTTTTTCACCAGCCGTTTGACGCTCCTGCGTCCGGCTTCCCACAGTGCGGCATGGGACACGCCGAGGCCGTCCACCCGGTTCAGCAGCTCCGCGATATCCTTTTTCATGGCGGCGCAGGAACCGTACCGCTTTTCCGGCAGGATGCAGAGGCCGCGCCGCAGGATTTTTTTCACCTGTTCCTGAACGGTGGAGGGCGCGTCCCTGAGAAGCGGGCTGTCCCGGCCATCAGGCGGGCATTTCCGGTTCAGCTCAAATGATGTGGGCGGCCTGCCGAGCAGCATCGCGTGGAAAACGGCCGCCACGGAAAACAGATCGGTGTGAAAGGAGATGTCCCCGTACATGCCTGTCAGCACTTCCGGCGCGGTAAATCCTTCCTTGGCGCTGAAATAAAGCGCTTCCCTCCTGCGGATCTCTTCCAGGCTGTGCACGCTGTTGTAGTCGATCAGCATGACGCGTTCCCGTTCCCCTTCGCCGGTCAGCAGGATATTGTCCAGGCTGATGTCCAGGTGAAGAAATCCCTGTCCGTGAAAGGATTCCAGGCAATCCAGCAGGCGCGCGCACCATTCGGCGGCCTTCCGCAGGCCGGACGCCGGTTTCCCGGCCAGCTCCCGCTCCAGGCTTCGGCTGCCCGAGTCGTCCAGGATCGTATACAGCGTATTGTTCAGCTGAAATGTGTTGAGGTTCCCGCCAATCCGGTCCGGATCCAGGGCAAGCATCTGCAGGTGGACGTCGTTCCCCCGCTCGAAGCTCATCCGGTGTGTCTGCCAGATGGTTTCCCCTTCCGCGTCCCTGCATACCCCGCCGTCCGCGCCGCGCCGGATATGCCCGTGGATATCGAATGGAAAGAGTTCTTTTACCAGCACGTGATGGCTGCGGTTGGCCGCCAGCGCGTCCGGATAGCCGGCTTCGTATACGATGGCGTTGGATCCCCGGCCGATGCAGCGGTCGATGGTACAGGCCATGCCGGGAAACGGCAGGGTATAGCCCGGAGGCAAAGGCGTGCGATGGTCCATTTTGTTTCACATCCTCTCTTTCAGTCAAAGTGGATCATCGTTACCGTACCACATCGAAGCAGGGATCATTTCATTCCGTTTCCGGCAGGGAGGCCGAGAAGAGTACGTCCAGCATATCCGAAAGGCGCTCGTTCAGGCCGTCCATGGAATCCGGGTCCCCGCTGACCCGCATGCAGTAGAGCACCACCCAGTCAAAGGGATTCCGGGGATCGAGCATCCGGTACCCGCAGGAGGACAGCATCCGGTTCATCCGGATATAGGAGGATCGGAAGTCCGCGCTTTCGTCGTCTTCGTCCTCGAGCTCATCCCAGTATACGTCCTCTTCCCAGTCGTCCGTGATCTCGTCGCCGCCGTCGGTCGCCAGGAACAACAGGATCAGCGTTTTCCGGTTGACGTCTGTTTTTCCCGTTTTCATGCGCGACAGCGTCACCTCGTCCGGCCAGCCGGTCAGGATTCCGCGCCGTTTCTCATCCAGCTTCTTTTTATCCCATTCCGCGGGGAAATGGCTGTCCAGGTATGTTTCAACGATCCGGCGGATCGTAAAGCTCTCCTCTTCCTCGACGCTCACGGCCCGGGGCTGTTCCAGCAGGGCAAGGTATTCCGCCAGCTGCCGGTAGGCCGTATTGTGGTACGCTCCCAGCCGCTCCTTCGCGTCCATCAGGTATTGTTTCAGTTCCTCCTCCGTCTCCAGCTGCCCCGCTTCCTGCCGGACCATGGCTGTAAACGGTTCCCGGTTTTCTTCCGGCGTCTCCGCGGCGGCTTCGGGAACAACGCGTCCCGCCAGGCGGACCGCATCGGGATAACTCATTCCTTTCCGCAGGGCAAAAGCGTAGGTCAGTTCCTTCGGGTCGCGCCAGTGGAGCCCTTCCTCTCCGGCGGCAGCCAGGAAAGCGTCCGCGCTGTCTTCGGACATTTTGAGGATGAAGCACAGCTCCAGCAGGTCCTCCCGCGCCGTCGGCTGGTACTTGCCGCCCAGCCAGCCCCTCACTTTTTTATCCATGGACGCCCCGTTCCGGGAAGGATCGTCGGCGCACAGCCCTTCCGTCAGGATCTCCCGCAGGCCGGTTTCCGGGCCGAAGCGCGCGAGGATATCCGCGAACGTCCGCGCGGGTACGGCGGCCAGCAGGGCCGCCGCGTCGCCCGCGGACAGGTCCGCCGCCGTCGCGTCCTCAAACGCCTTCCGGGATAGAATCGTCATATCGCCGGTGTATTCATGATTCATGGAATAACCCGCCTTCCTGTCCGGTCCGCCTGAAAAGCCAAATCATCCGTTTGTTTCTGTCCTGATGCGTGTATTATACTGTTTTCGCGGAAAAGAAACAACCGGTGTTTTCCAAAAGAACGGCGGACAAACGGGAGCGAAAAAACGGATCCGGCACGCTTAACGCGGCCGGATCCGGAAATCTTTCCTATGTAAACAATAGTTCTTTTTATACTTCAATCGCCACTTCTTCATCCGATGCGTCGGTAAGCATTGGTCGAATCTTCCTCACCAGCGCCTCCGTCTGCTCCGCGCACCGCCCCGTATACTTCTTCGGATCCAGCACGGCCCGCATCTCCTCCGCCGTCATGCCGAAGGCCGGTTCCGCCGCCAGCCGCTCCAGCAGGTCGCAGCTCTCGCCGTTCTTCATCCGCTCGGTCGCCGCCATGGAGCAGCTCCGGATGACCTCATGCAGCTGCTGCCGGTTGCCGCCGCGCTTGACGGCTTCCATCAGCAGGTTTTCCGTCGCGATAAACGGCATATACTCTTTCAGCGTCGCCTCGATCACCTTTTCGTTGACCCGGATCCCGTCGGAAATGTTCCGGATCAGGCGCAGCACCGCGTCGGCGCACAGGAAGCCTTCCGGCAGGGAGATCCGCCGGTTCGCGGAATCGTCCAGCGTCCGTTCCATCCACTGGGTGGAGGCGGTCATCGCCGCGTTCTGCGGCAGGGTCATCAGGTACCGGCTCAGGGAGCACACCCGCTCGCTGCGCATCGGATTCCGCTTGTACGCCATGGCGGAGGATCCGATCTGGTTCTTCTCAAAGGGTTCCTCCATCTGGCGGTCATGCTGCAGCAGGCGCATATCGTTCGCCATCCGGTAGCAGCTCTGGCCGATGGCGCTCAGCACGTTCAGGATCCGGCTGTCCGCCTTCCGGGGATAGGTCTGGCCGCATACGTCGAACCGCTTGTCAAACCCGAAGGCCGCGGCGATCTTCCGGTTCATCTCGTCGATCTTTTCCGCATCGCCCTCAAACAGGTCCATGAAACTGGCTTCCGTACCGGTCGTCCCCCGGCAGCCCAGGAAAGGCAGGTGGTCGATCACGAAATCGATCTCTTCCAGGTCGGTCATGAAGTCCTGCAGCCACAGGGAAGCCCGCTTCCCGACGGTCACCGGCTGCGCCGGCTGGTAATGGGTATAGCCCAGCGTCGGGATCGCCTTCGTCTTCTCCGCGAAGTCGCACAGGTTCTTCATCACGGCCAGCAGCCCTTTGCGCAGCAGCTTCAGCCCGTCCCGGTAAATCACCAGGTCCGCGTTGTCCGTCACGTAGCAGCTGGTCGCCCCCAGGTGGATGATTCCCGCCGCGGACGGCGCCACCTTCCCGTAGGCGTATACGTGCGCCATCACGTCGTGGCGCACTTCCTTTTCCCGCTGCCGGACGCACTCGTAGTCGATATCCGTAATGTGCGCCGCCAGCTCGTCTACCTGCGCCCGCGTCACCGGCAGCCCCAGCTCCATCTCCGCCCGGGCCAGTTCCACCCACAGCTTCCGCCAGGTCTGGTACCGGGTGTCCGCCGAGAACAGCCGCATCATTTCATCCGAAGCATACCGTGATCCCAAAGGTGTTTCATACCGATCTGTCATATCTCTGAACTCTCCGTTTATATCTCTTCACTGACTACTGTCCACTGATCCCTGACCCGTTCGCTCAATGGTCGCGCATAGCCCTTGGAGCGGGCTCTGCGCTTCCTTTCGCGCTAACGAGCTCAGGTCGCTTTCTGCTTCGCAGAACAGCCCACCGGGCTGTCGCTCCCCTCACTCGCCCCTGATCCCTGATCCGTTCGCTCAATGGTCGCGCATAGCCCATGGAGCGGGCTCTGCGCTTCCTTTCGCGCTAACGAGCTCAGGTC
>JAEEGL011020283.1_pt1 | contig 10872 bp, 10 predicted proteins | sample 9134231 | NCBI WGS metagenome assembly JAEEGL01 (sample SAMN16246548, study PRJNA631951) | gut metagenome | biome: gut microbiome; feature: rumen; material: fiber-attached | host: Bos | place: Iran: Karaj | collected 2018-10
ACGGGGGATTGTCAGATGTATTCATTAAGATTCACGTCGATGAATCAAAGCGCAGTGACGTCGATAAGGTAATAAAGGCAATCAACAAATTAGGTGTTGATGAGATGTGGAATGAGGACTCTCCGATATGGTTCCGCCCTCAGTATTCCGACGATTCAATGTACGGCGAATTCGAATTTACACAGGTAGTCGGACATACCCCGGTAAAGTCTGTTAATAAAAGAGGCTCAGTGATATCATGTGATGTCTTCTCGACGCACAAGGACGGGTCGCCTATAGGATCTTGTGACTTCACGGTTATCGATACCTTAAGCGGCGAATTCCGCACGATTAACATAAATGAGGTTTAATCATGTTTGGCTTTTTAACACTAAGGAACGAGCCTAAGGCTTTTACTCTTGTAAGATGCGTAATCTTAGGTATCTTATCAGTTTTTCTCCTTGTTTCAGGAGGAATAAACTATGCCAGAGTTCATAAGAAACCTATAGATCTTAATGAGACTCACATGGATTGGAATCAGCTCGAGAACGGACAGCATGTGCAGATGGATGTCGAGGTCCTGATCGGTGAGTATATGTATCAGACATATAACGGCGAGGAGACCAGCCGCGATTATCTCATGCCCCATATTATCTACGACTCACATAACAATTACTACACAATGGACAGAGCTATCGGAGTTAAGATAAACAGAGAGTACTTCGACACAGCTGATACCATTGTTGATAACTCAGTTGCTTGGTTAAGAGACAGAAGCGGCAACACACCGCCTAATACAGTTACAATTCACATAGACGGCTATCTTCAGAAGATGAACGACGATCAGCTTAAGTACTGCAAGGAAGCCATGACAGCCGCAGGATATACGGCGCATGACTTAGCTGCCACTATAGTCCCCTACTACATATGCGATAACGCTAATTCGGGATTTGTACTTCTGATATGTGGAATAATAAGTGCGATAGGAACGGCGGGACTTACCATCTACGCACTAAAGAAGAAATAAAAAAGAGGCTTCATTCGAAGCCTCTTTCATTATCTTAAACTGTCTTGTCTGCCTGATCTTTATTCTTAACAATCTCTCGGCTCTCGGGTGTCAAAGCTATAGTGTTGATAGCCAGAGTATTAACGCCGATATTCTTCTCTTTAAGAGCTCCTATCGTTTCCTGTCTTAAGTCACCAACCAGTCTGTTAAGTTCCTTGTGAGAAGTCTTCTGCTCACCGGCCTTCATGATGCCTCTTGTCATTGTATTAACGATAATCTGTCCTACGAAGTCCTCTCTCTTGGGATCCTTTACCCAGCTCTCGGATCTTACATCAGCAAATCCGTTAAACATCAATTCGAGATTGCCGTAAACAGGATCGTAGTAAGGCATCTTGCTTCCGAACTTAACCTTGAATGAATCAGGTGTCGGTGCGGGTGCAGGTGTACCCTTAACTACTGTCGTCTGCGATGCTCTTACAGGTGTGGGAGTAGGAGTTTCCTGCTTACTTCCGCCAACCTGTGAGATAGTGCTCTTAAGTGTGTCAAATAAGCCCATTTCTTTTTACTCTCCTAAAATAATTATGACAATGATAGCACAAAACTTATATTTCCGAAAGAAAATCCCCGCTTTTGTTTCCGAAAGAGGGATTTTCGGAGACAAATCGGGGATTTCTATTATAGGAGGTTAAAACTATTATGAACCGGTAAAATCGTACTTCCTGACTCCTAGCATCCAGAACTTGTAGCTTAAATAGAAGAACAGGATACCTAATACAGGTGACAGGATCGAAAGAAGCGGTACGTTATCAGGCTCGAGGATAACAAGGCTCGGATAGTATGCTACAAATGCGATCGGGATAATGAAGGTAAAGATTATCTTGAATATTCCCGAGAAGATACTTGCAGGATACTTAGCAAAGTCCTTGAATCTGAACATGATTACCATTACATAACCTGAATTCTTGATCCAGAAGCATGTAGCTGCCGCTGCATTCATCAATGCGATCATGAAAAGTGATGCAGTGATGAGGAACACGATGAGCTTTAAGATAACCATAAACGTCACGGGGATGCCTATATGGATCCATGCATAGATCAGTGTTCCGATACCAAATGCCAGCTGTCCTAATCCCTTCACATCGAAGACTTCAGATATGAAGTAGAAGAATACATTTACCGGTCTGAAGCAGTACTTGATGAAGTCACCGCTGTATACCATGAATCTCAAGTTCCAGTTGTTATCGAAGAAACACTGGACCGGAGTCAGGGCAACGAGCGAGAAACCATACAGGAACAGCATGTGGTAGTAGTCCCATCCGTTGATAGTCGGAAAGTTCTTGAACAAGATAAGGAAGGTTACAAAACCTGCGATATTAGTCATGATCATTCCGAATGTGGAGATGACGAAGTCTGCTCTGTAGCTCATCTTCGTCTTCAGATCCTGAACAAGGATCTTTCTGTACAGTTTGGCGTAGAAGCCAAGTCCTCTTACATGTTGTCCTTCCATGATCAACCTCCGTTCACGGTGATCTTCTTCACCGAATAGTTCCAGAACAAAGTTCCTGCTGCGGTAAGTATCACGATCCAGATAACCTGAAGTGCGAACATGGGCAAAAGTCCCTCGAATGTATCAGATCCGTTCTTCTGCAAAAGTATCGTAAGCGGAATATCGTATACGGCTCTGAAAGGCAGATACTGTACAACCACGCGAAGCTTCTCAGGGAAGAAAGCGAGCGGGATCGAAGCACCTGACAGGAGCAATACGATCGTCTCCTTTACGATGTTGATACCCCATGTTGATTCTGTGTAAAGACACAAAGTCGCGACGAGCATCTCGATATTAAAGTTAACGATCAATGCGAAGACCGTTGAGATAACGAACCACAGAAGATTGATACCCATATGGATCGCTCCGTGTGTGATGATCATGACAACAATGAATGTCGGCATGAAAGTCATAATGAACGATACAACGTGGCTTCCGGAATAGCTCCAGAATGTGTACATCCTGAACTTCATGGGCTTAAGCAGATCGAGGATGATCTTGCCTGACTGGATTGAACGGCTCATATCCCATACGACGAACATCTCGAGGAAGTTAAACAGAGATGTAGCGAGGATAAGATAGATCATCGTATCCGTGAATGTCATGCCGTTTACTACTTCAACACCTGATGAAGCATAGATAGCTTTCCAAAGATAATATACGAGCACGAGATAGATCAGGTTCGCGAACAAGGTTACGAACGTACCCAATCTGAACTGCAGTGACTCCATTATGCCTGCACGTGTCAGTGCGAATAACTTGCGCGGATTCATACAGCCTCTCCTTCGTAGATTTTCTTGATGACCTCCTCAGTGGAGATCTCTTCAAGGCGGATATCCTTGATCTTTGTTTCCTTCTGCTTCTTCATGATGACATCCATGATGTCTGTCTCTTTCTCATCGATAAGCATCGACTCCCATGAGTCATCAGCAAGCTTCATGTGCAGTGTTCTGTAAGAACCGAAGTAACCCTTAAGATGTTCGATATCGTTGTCGTAGATCTTAGTACCCTTATCGATGATGACGATTCTCTTGCACAATGCATCTACGTCACCCATGTCGTGTGTAGTAAGGATTACTGTTGTGTTCTTTTCCTTATTAAGACCTTTGATAAGAGAACGGATCTTATCCTTCATTGATACATCAAGACCGATCGTAGGCTCATCGAGGAATACGATCGCAGGATTATGAAGGAATGCTGCGAGGATATCGCTTAATGTTCTCTGTCCCAAAGACATCTGTCTTACCGGCTTATGTAGGATAGGCTCGATATCTACGAGTGATCTATAAAGCTTTATCATATCCTCATACTCTTTCTGGGGTACCATGTAGATATCACGCAGAAGCTTAAATGATTCGATCAAAGGCAATGACCACCAAAGCTGTGATCTCTGGCCGAATACAACACCGATGTTCTCACAGTTCTCTGTTCTGTTCTTATAAGGAATCTTGCCGTTAACAAGGATGTCTCCCGATGTAGGCTCAAGTACGCCTGTCATCATCTTGATGGTTGTGGACTTACCTGCACCGTTAGGTCCGAGGTATCCGATGATCTCTCCCCTCTTAACTTCCAAAGACACATCCTTTACTGCGGATATAGTCTTATAGTCATGAGAGAAAAGGTCCTGAATACTTCCCTTTAAACCTTCGTGGCGGTTAAGAACCTTAAAGTCTTTGCAAACCTTGTTCATTACCAAAGCCATCTCTTCCATTGTCGTTTTCCTCCCACTTGATTTATAACTCTATAGCAAGTATATTGTAATCAAGCTAGAAAAATACAGCGATTTCAACATATTTTTATAACTATCTTCCACTTAATTGGAATATAGTTATTATTTTTCGTATATGGGAGGAAAATTGTTATGAAACGAGAAGTAATGGGCCTTATCGTTAAGCGCGATGACGGTTCCGAGATCGTTAATTACGATAATCCCGCTTTCCCATCTTATATTTACAGCGGCTGGGTTGCGCCCAAGGTTACCTGGGAAAGGGTTCCCCACTATCACGAAGATCTGGAGCTCGTTACTGTTACATCGGGTACAATGGCATACTCGGTTAACGGCAAGGTTATTATGCTTCATAAAGGTGATACCTTGGTAGTTAATTCCAACCAGATTCACTTCAGTATGTGCGTAGACGATGAGGTTGCAAGATATGTTATCTTCGTTGTTAATCCTTCTATCCTTATGTCGTCTCTCACCGTCGAGATGGAAGCTATCCGTCCAATCCTCGATAACCCGGAACTCCCCTGGATCGGATTCAAAAAAATCAATGAACATGCAGAGAAGGTGCATGAGCTTATGATCGGACTTCCCGACATAAGACATAACGCTTTCGAAGTTACTAAGAGATTTTTCCTTATATGGGAGCTTATTATGAAGAAGGTAGAATCCATCGGAGCAAAAATCGAAGATTCGGAGATAGACCCCAGGATGAAGACCTTCAAGAGCATGCTTTTTTATATAAACACCAACTATAAGGACAGTATTACTCTCGAAGACATAGCAAGAAGCGGCAACGTCAGCAAATCCCTCTGCAACACGCTTTTCAATCAGTTCGTGGAAGAGTCTCCCATCAACTATCTTATGCACTTAAGAGCGAGGAAAGTAGCCGAGAGCCTAAGAGCCGGAAACACGCCTCTTAAAGAGATAGCTGAGAACACCGGATTTAATGGTGTCAGCTATATGTCAGAGACTTTCAAGAAATTCTTCGGGGAGTCGCCCAGGGATTTCAGGAAAAAGTGGAGCAATGTCTGATAAGCATCTTATGCTTTCCTGTGCCTGTAACCGAGTTCCGCGAGGATAAATGTAACTGCAAGCACAAGATAACCGTATAGAACGTTAAACCATACGTCCGTTACATGCGAGAGAATGATGCAGAACGGAATGATAAACAGCCACTGTCCGCAGAACATATTCATTACGTGGTGGCTCATATGGGCAAGGACCCAGTGAAGCTTACCCTTGGTAAGTGTCAGGATCCCGAACATAAGCGCCAGCTCAAGGCAGAGAATTCCTGCAGCACAGATGATATTCGTCGTTGTAAGCGAATAATAGTCAACCGCGACATCTACCCAACCGGGATTAGCAGCACCCTGTGGGATGCCGAACACATGATTTATGTATACCATCGAAGGTACCGTAAGAACACCTGCAGCAAGAGCCGTAAGTGCAAACTTCTTCCTGTCATTCCACTTGCGGTACAAGATACCTGCCCCGTAACCCATAATCGGGAATAAGCCCCATGGAACAAGCGGGAACCACGAGAAATCATTTTGCCTTACGAATATTCCGATGAGAGTCGCAAGCCACTGGTTATCAGATTCTGCCATCGCTTCAGGCTTGGCAAAAAACGATGCGGTCAGAATGGCTGCAACAATACTTAAGCAAATTCCAAGTCTTGCCCTAGGTTTATCCTGAAGCTTCTTCATAAGTGCGAAGAAGAGCATGGAAAGAGTTGCCAAAGAATAGATGTTAAATCCTAAGACGGCCCAAGGGTAATCCGTTACGGCACCGTAGTGAGCAGGATAAAGAATACCGGGCAGCATGGCATAGATAAAGTTTACGTAGAAAAGGAGTATTCCTAGCTGCTTTGCTCTTCTAAGATATGACTTTACCGTAACTTTATCGTTGAATGCCGCACCCCAGCCCATGGCAAAAGTAAATGCGCCTGCAGCAGGTATGCCTCCAAGGAATTCGATGAGAGTATAAGGTATGCTTCCGGGAAGCTCCCATGCATTCTCAAAAGCTTCCATAGACACCTCAAGGACATGCACAAATATCATTCCGATAATTGCAATTGCCTTCAGAAGTTCTATCTCCGGAATTCTTCTTGACTGTTGGATATCGTTCATATTCAACCATCCTCTTTACTTTCGGGGCCGAAATACTTGAAACACATCATCGTGATGTCATCGAACTGCTCAGCACCGGAAACAAACTCATCGATTCCCTCCTTAACATTGGCAAGAATACCCTCAGATGATGCATCGGGATCTTTATTAAGAGATTCGAGCATTCTCTCGGTTCCGAACAATTCATTATCGATATTGTTTGCTTCGGCAACACCGTCTGTGTACACAAAGATCGAGTCTCCGGGATCGATATGGAACTCATGATCCTTGAACTTCATCTTGCGCATAGTAGCAACCGGCGGAGAATGCTTATACTCGACAAGTTCATACTTTCCTCCGGCTCTTCTTATTACAGGATGCTCATGGCCTGCATTGGCCGCGATACCGTCACCGGTACGAAGATCAACAACAGCGAGCCATATAGTAACGAACTGATGTGCAGCATTATTCTGCATCAATTGCGCGTTTGTATTGGAAAGTGCTTCAGAAGGGCTCTCCCCCATCATGACACGGCTCTGAAGAAGGAGCTTACTTATCATCATAAACAACGACGCAGGTATTCCCTTACCTGATACATCAGCCATAACCAAAGCTATATGATCCTCATCAACCATAAAGAAATCATAGAAGTCACCGCCTACCGTCTTGGCAGGTGTCATCGATGCGTAGATATCAAAATCCTTTCTGTCCGGGAACGCCGGGAAGGTGCTCGGAAGCTGACTTGCCTGAATGGAAGCGGCCATATCAAGCTCGGCACCGAGTCTTTCCTTCTCTGCCGTGATCTTAGTATTCTCAATAATGTATTCACGCAGTTCACGGTCCATCGTCTCGAATGAATTTGAAAGTTCTTCAAGTTCGTCACCGGTATGTACATCGGAACTGAATACATGATTCTTATCATCAAGGTTATCGATAAGATTCGTCGCTGCAGCCGTAAGGCTTCCTATTGGCTTAACAAGCCTAGTCTCAATGAACCGGTAGTACAGAACAATAAAGATGAGCATCATCGCCACAACGATGATAATGATCTTAGCAACGATTGAAGCGATAGCATCATTTATCTCCTCGACCGAGAAGTCAACGAGAGCCAACGCAACAGCATTTCCGCGGCTGTCATAGATAGGGGTTGCCGCCGTGGCGATCATTCCGAACTCAGGATCATCAACGGTACTAAGGATCTCGGTATCCTCGCCTCTTAAGCGGGCCTGCATCCATTCTCTTCCGCCTTCGCCGTATTCGGTCGTATAACCTATGGTTTCTTCACCAGGGAACCCGTTGCACCAGATATAAAGAACATTCTCGTCAGTGGGAACAGCGACATAAATGTACAGAACATCAAAGTAGTCGGTGAAGTCATCAATCATATCAAGGACTTCGTCATAGTAATAGTCAGGTCTGTGAGTCTGAAGATACGGAAGGACTCTGTCCCCCTTTATCTCCGCAGCAAGAGCTTCTGTTATGGAAGCACCTGCATACTCATACTTCTCCATAACTTTAGCCTTAAAAGCAATAGAAACAAAGATACACATAGACAGCGAGAGTATCGCAGTAAAAAGCATGAGACCTGCAAGAAGTTTTCTACTGATGCGTTTCTTCATATGCTCACCTCAGACCGTCGGTACTTTCTTCGCCTTCATCTTCTTTCTTAACCATACCCAGCAATCCGCAAGGACCACAGACAGCAGACTTAAGAAAAGTCCAAGAATCAGTGACTGCCATGATTCGAGATACTTATTTCCGCGGATGATATATATAACCACATTTGCCGACCACCAAACAAGTACCCACTGGATAAAGTAAACAATAGTAACGTTTCTGCTGATGCGCTCAATGGAGGCGGACAGAGAGACCGGCAGATGAAGACTGATCAGATAGTACAGTCCAAGCATGGCGAACTCGGTACCTACACAAAGAAAGACTTCGGGAGTCGTAAGGTGATAGAAAACATTTGCACCGGGACCGCCCATCATACCGAAGCCCATACGGTACTCGATAATGTAAACAACCGTTGTTATGACAAAACAAGGAATGGAAACAGTCTTATAGAACTTCTTCTTATCCTCCGGCTTCATCTTCTTAAGATACTGACCGAACACTAATCCGCCTGCATAGAGAATAAACCATACAAGAAGAGGGAAATCAGAAACTACCGTCTCATTTCCGTCATCAATACCGATAAAGTGACCCAACACTATATTAAGAGGAATATTGTCAAACCACGTATTATTAAGGAACATGGAGATAACACTAAGACCAAGTCCCACTCCGAAGATCTTCCACGGAGTAAGCTTAAGATACTTAAGAAATGCCATGAGAAGCATCGCAAGACCTGCAAACTGCAAAAGGTCATTGCCGAAAAATCTGTAATAAAGGTCTGTCAGATAGAAATCCGTATTACCGGTTATGAAGAACCCTACAAGTGACGGAATAAGGAATCTGCAGACGTTAAGCATCACACCCGCAAAGATGATATTAATGCCTCTTCTGAATATATCGAAAGGCTTATTCCTGGAAGTAAATGCCAAACCGATTCCCATGGAGAAAATAAACATGGGAGCAGCCCACGGGCCTCCTAATACACTGTCAAAGAAATACGGAAGTCCGTGCCACAGCTGAAGATCCGTAGAGCATTCGACGTAAACATGTATTGTGGCCAAAAAAAAGATAAGCACCGCCTTGGCAAAATCGACCTCGGGCTGTCTTAGGACTTTCTTCCTTAATGTAAGGATATTACGTCCGTCCTTATAGTCATAAGAAACCTCATCCATGAACTTCTTGGTCATGAATATACCAAGACCGCCGCGCCTTCTCTGAAGAAGCGACAGCTTAGTATTCGGATCAGGCTTAGCAAGCGGATCGTAAGGTTTACCGTTATCGATGAAATTGACGGAAACTGTCAGCGGATCATCGGTAATCTCAACCTCTATGGTCGCAGGACCAACTTCGGGGTTATAAGCATAAGAGGAGATATTGGTAAATATCTCCTCAACTGCAACCTCGATCTGATAACGTTCTTTCTCAGCACATCCGATCTCATCAAGATTCTCTTTGACGAACTTCAGAACTTCCGGCAACTTATCTGATGTAGCCGGGATATTGAGAACTCTCATAATTAATCTCTCTGAAAATTACTCGATAGTAAGGATATCGTCGAAGCCGGTAACGCTGAATACATCCATTACGGCATCATTGGGATTGGTAACAACCATCTTTCCCTGATCTTCCATGATCTGTGCAAGTCCGAGAAGAACACGAAGGCCCGCACTGGAAATATAATCAAGATCCTTAAGATCGATAACGAGGTCTGTGACACCGTCGAGCGCAGGTTCCATTTCCTTCTCAAAATCAGGTGATGAAAGTGTATCCAAACGACCTGCGATTGCTACTGTAAGCTTATTACCATCTCTGTTCATACTTGTTTCCATTTTACATACTCCTCTTTCATACAGGATTAACGTCATTATTATATAACAAATTGTTTTGACAAGTTTTGTCCTAATTGTAAACGTCTTAATAATTGAATTATGCGTATATTTCTTATAGAATAGGACAGCATTGTGGTTATGGAGATGTATCGAAGTGGTCATAACGGGGCGCACTCGAAATGCGTTTGCCGGGCAACCGGCACGTGGGTTCGAATCCCACCATCTCCGCCAAATGATGCCAACGGCTAAGGTTCACCTCGGCCGTTTTTTTATTGTTGATTAAGCTGTACTCACCTTGTAATATCCTCCGTAAATGTGTGATTAATTTATCCTCATTAAGTACACCATTTACGGTATAAGGTAACAATAATCAATTAAACGACAGAACGTCGCTTAAGCAACAGAAAACACTTAATATGTCGATGAATTTATAACTCTATCTTGCGGTCCTTAACGTGCTTCTCCCATGCCTTGGACAAAAGCTTTTCGAGGTGGAACGAGATACACCCGCTTACGATTCCTATAAACATGCCTGCAAGCACGTCAGTGGGGTAATGCACGCCTACATACATGCGTGAGAAAGCAAGCACGACAGCATAAAGCAACACGAAAAGTGTGATTACTTTGTACTTCCTGCTCTCCGTTAAACCTTTTATTCCATAAAGCAGCGCGAAAAGCATGGCACCTGCAAATGCGAAGGCAACACCCGTGTGCCCCGAGGGAAACGAGTAATCCACCTGCTCTCCGATAAGCCTTTCGAGCTCTTCTATTGCATCGTAAGGCCTCGTTCTTGCAACCCAATTCTTGATTATCATGTTAACGACAACAGACTCGATAATGAGACTGAACGTGACCACATGGCCGAGCCTTCTCGTAGTCGGGGCCAGGACAAGGATGAGTGCTGCGCCGATAAAGAGGATACCGTAATCACCCGTGTGAGTGATCACGATCATAATGGGATTAAGGATGTCATTTCTTATGAACTCCTGAAGGAATAACAGAAAATCCGCTTCCATAAATCCCCTTACTCTACGTTCTCGAGGCTGTACTCGATCATAACTGCC